>Ga0209208_10001103_pt1 | contig 37572 bp, 20 predicted proteins | sample S1TSphfallax_3_FD_187694 | JGI IMG/M metagenome (GOLD analysis project Ga0209208, IMG submission 187694) | Host-associated microbial communities from peat moss isolated from Minnesota, USA - S1T2_Fd - Sphagnum fallax MG (SPAdes) (version 2) | ecosystem: Host-associated > Plants > Peat moss >...
GCAGAGGAGGGAATTCCAACCGAGCTGGCATACACTGGGGCCAAGAGCACCATTAGGCACATTGTCTCCACCAACTTTGCACGAGGAGTTGAGTGGGGCACTCTCTCAAAGGCAGATCAGAGGAGAGTGATAAATCAGGTCAAGGGAGCATTTCGAAATGGAGGAGAGCTTGATTCACAGTGGATTGCAGACAAGATCTCCAATTCAATGTCTCAAGCAAGATACCATGACAGGATGAAGATTCGTGCTCACCTGAGAGACCTGAATGTGTACAGGAACTTGGAGAGGCCGCTTCAGTTCTCAGAAGACATCTGGAATGCCTTCTACTAGTCTGAGGTGCAGCTGAAAGCAACAAGGCAGCTGAAGGAGATCACAGAGCAGCTAGCCAAGGCCAAGAAGGCAAGAAAGTTTGGGAGGTCTGACCGTGACTTGAAGGCACTGGAGCTGAAGCTTGCTGAATGCCAATCAGTGGTGGACGAGGTTGGTGATCCACCATTGAAGTTCCTCAAGGCAGCAGAGCGAGTGAAAACCGTTCCAAACACCACCCACAGGCTAGGGCAAGGTGGTATTCCCGGCCTCAAAGTAGCATTTGTAAGTACCCTAAACCCTCTCCTCCATTTCTTTCCTGCAAAGACTCACATGCTTGTGAGTTTCTGTCCAGTCAAACTGGACTATTTGCGATACCTTTGCGATGCAAATCCTTTGCAATGCGAATTGCATCGCAAAGACAAGTATATGGAGTTTTGGCCTTTTGGGTTGCGATAGTAGGTACGATGCGATTTGTTTCGCAAGCTGCTTCGCAAGTGTCATTATGCGAAGGTCTGCGCTTCGCAAAAGTGGTTGGAGACTTGAACAGATTCTTTATGCGTGTTTTTTGCTTGTTGTATTATGGGGACAGTACAAGAGGTACAAGAGGAAAATCATAGCTGCAGAAATGAATATGGGCCAGGAGCATGGCAAGGAGCATCTTTTTCAACATGTTGATGCACTATTGGTGAGTCGGTTTGGTTGGGATTCAATTTCTGTTTGTGTTGAAATTGTTTTCATTTATGGTGTTGACAAAGTTTTGCATGTTGAAATGCAAGCATCTGAGGGTGAGAGTGAGAGCTCCGAGGGCAGCAGTGATGAGGAGGAGAGAGCAGGTAGCACTGCTCCTAGTGTGCTACCTGCTCCCAGTGCTACCACTAGCAGTGGACCCAGTTCATTTGCTAGTCGAAATCAAGGTTCTGCAGGGGGCAAAGATAAAGAGAATAGGGAGGAGGAGGAGGAGGGGCAGGGGGACGATGAAGAGAGGGAGGAGGATGAGCAGCCTCCCCTTCCACCAAAGAACACTAGGAAGAAAGATTCAAGGAAGAAATCCAAGAGGGGAAGGAAGTTTAGATAGACAGCTAGTCTAGATAGACTGCAAACCCTTTTATATTGTAAATTTTGAAATTTTGATATAGATTTTCTTTTTTGCGCCCCAGAGTGACCCAAATAAACCCTGCTTCCAAAATAAGAATACAGTGCCATGCTCTTGCGATACACAATGGATCTCAAAACAATTTGCGAGTCATAATTCTTCGCAACACTACAAAAGCCAAAAGACCAATAATACCATGTCACAGACATCGCTACACTCTTGGGGGTAAAATCATTCCAGAACATGTTTGCGAAATCATAGATTTCGCAAACTTTTAGCGGCATTCTGAGAATCCCAAAACGTTTGCGTGAGATCTTGATGCCGCTAAGGGTTTGAGATAGACCTTATTTCGGAAATTGATAGACGTTTGAGTCGATTCGCTAAGTCGTTGCAGCGATGGATTTGTTGCAAATAGTTTTCGATGTAATTTTAATCGCAAACAGTATATAGAAGCAATTATAATCGTAAAAGTTTTGCGATTATATCAAGTTCGGGAGTTGTGAAGGACTTGCGATTGTACGGGTGCGAATGTTATGGTATCGCAAAGGCTTAACACTTTGCGAGGAGTTATGGTTCGTAAATGCGGGTTTTCGGAAACTTCTTTCTTTGTTGTTTGCGATGATATCTGGATCACAAAATAGCCCCCTGTTGTTGTAGTGAATACATCTTTGTATACACCTTATCCTCCAGAGCTACTTTTGGTTCATATCTATTGCTAGGTATCTTTTTCTTTATGTTTTGTACTTCAGATCCTTATTTTGAAATACTTATTTTCACATCTATATCCATGATCCCCCCATTTGTGGTTTTCATAGATTGAATTGTTTCAAGTCAATTAATTGTTCCTATGGAGAACAATTCTGGTTCTATAGCAAAAATGATATCTTCTTCTTCATATGTGATGCCATTTTGATAATCATAGCATAATAACACTTCTTGTCTTCTTATTTCACCTCCCAAATGTTTGGTAATTATAATTGTTCTAATTGTCCCATTTCCTTGTATGGTAACAATGTTACTTCCCCAATCATGTGCTACTTTAACATCCCTCAACCATGGTCTCCCCAACAACATGGAATAATTAGAATACACCACACTATTCTAAAGTACAATAAACGTAATTATGTAAAGAATGCCATGAAGAGTAGTATTTGGCATACCTATCCAGGTTGTGTTCCATCCTTCCATGGATGTGGATGGCCTTTCTATTTGGGTTATGTTTTCTAAATCTATTGAATTCTCTCCACCATTGATTACTTGAACCACTCTTCTTTCTCCCAATCAACAACACTTTTTGCTTTTCTTGGCTTTCTATCCTTGAAAACCTATTTTTCAATTACTTTACTTCTTGTGGTAACATTAACATCCACCACATTCACATCCGCAATGACTATTTGTGTTTCATCAACAAGTTGAATATCTACTACCGTCACATATTTCCCATGAAACATTTTCTGCATTTCAACAAACTTTGGACAATCTATCATTTTATGTCCATTCAAACCATAGATGTGACATGCATATGAAGATTTCTTTTGTGTTTTTTGATTTGGTTGTGCTGCTTTTGTGGTTGCCACCGTGGTATGTTCTTTCTTCTTTTTGCATGTCTCCACATTATGATTTGTCATCCCACAATTTGTGTATTGTTTGTCAATATTCCATGTATTACTTTGTGTTTTTGTTGGTACTACCTGTTTGGTATTTTGTGGTACTAATAATGCACTCCTTGCTTCTGTAATAGTCATATTTTCTTCACACAACATTGTCACCTTTTTATGTTGTTGTAATGTTGACCGCTTCATCCCTACAATCGTAATTTTAACATATGATTGCAAACCTATTATAAACATAATAGTTAAAAAATTGTTTGTGGTTGGTATTTGTAAACCATGAACCAACTTCTAAATTTGCACATAGTAAAACTTCCACCCTTTCAATCTCCTCTTGGTTCATGTTCTTCAATTCCATGTATATTTGTTCATCATTTTTGAGTCTTTTGATGATGTTTGCAAAATGCTTGTATAAGCTCCAAAAAAATACAATCAAGAAATTATGACATGTAATTATGGCACCGGTTCGACACTATATTTCTTAGTGTATAGTTAAACACATTGATGATATACTTTTTAGAAATCTCTACATTTGTTTTTATTCCAAAATTGAACACTTTGACATGAACATTTAAATCAACATTTTTTTTGAAATCAGGATGCTTAAAAGCTACTTTGTTTAGCCTAACATAATGGCCATCTTTGTAATCAAGAATTGGTACAGTTATAATAGATGGTTCTTGGTATCCTCCTCTTTGATTTGCGACATTTGCACTTTTGTACCTTCCAATAGCCATTGAACTCATCAATGGTCGATCTGTAGTCTTGTTCACATGAATAATCATTATTAGATTAGTAAACACCATTTGAAGTGTGCCAACAACTCCATTAGTAATTATTGGTAGTGCCAAACTTTGACTCAAATTCCTTATTGTCGAGACTCCATTTAATCTACTACCCAATTTTATTACCTATTCAATTAGTTATCCCCTTCTAACAACATTTATGTTGGGCGCAACAACTATTTCCACTCATGTGGTTGTTATACCTGCATCAAATGATTGAATAACTCCTATTCCAACATGTTGTTTCCGGGTTTCAACAATTTCCGTTTTTGCCACTATTGGTGGAATTGTTGATGCAAGATTGATGATGTTTTGGTCTGCAATTACCCATTGGTATCCACTGTGGTGTGGTATGTGGATGTGAATACCCCTTTAGTTCTTTGTTCTTTGTTTGAATAGATGGACAAATCTTTCAACTTTGTGGTCCCAATTGGCTTCCCAACTCCATGCCTCTAAATTTGTTTTGAACTATAAGAATTCATGATTCATGATCTTGTGGTTGATCCATTAATGCTCTTGTCACATTCTATAACTCCACATGCCTAACAATATATGTTCTAATGTGAAAAGGCACAAAAGGACAATCCATGATTGCATGTCCTTCTTCCTCACATAATGCACAAACCTTTGAAAGTAACACGATCATCTTTGAATCCACAGATTCATGATCCCATGTTTCAGTTGTGTACTTTGTTTGATCCAACTTTGGATTCCTTTGATGTGAATATGATTATGGTACTCCATCTAACACATTCACCTGTGCCTTTGCATACTCAGATAATCATGGGTAATTTTTTTCAATCTCCTCAAACACATCAACATTAGTGTTTTCATCCACCTCCCAGTGTTCCACTAATTCATAGTAATTTGGAAATGCAAATTGATACACAAACCTAGGTTGTATACCTCCTATAACATTTTCCATTCGGCTAGTCACTAACTCTAGACTTGAGATTTCCTACAGTAAATCAAGTACTATAGAAGTCCTTGCTCCGTCTTGATCTATAGAATTTTGAACCATGGATTATGGCTGAAAAGTATACTACATCCACTCTTTCAGATGAGTAGTCAATTGCATCTTTCTGTGTGGAAATCATTGTCTGGAATTGTGTTTTTTATGAAGACCCTTAGTCCATACGTCTCGTTGTACCACTTCTTATGGTAGAAACAACTTGTGCCCCATAGGCCTTTCCTCTATTCTCAAAACTCGTCTATCCAACATCAGATTCTAATATGGGGTTTTTGTAAGCCTTACAAACTCCTTTCCATTTTCAAAATTATCTTTTATCTAGCTTTCAATAACTTATTGATTTGACTCCAAGTCCAATTGTCACTATAAACTCCGAGTCACCATTCAATTCATCTTGTTTCACAATTCTTCATCTTCAAAGTTTGTAGATCGCTTTGCAGTCCTTATGGCATCAACTTCATAACTTCTGATACTTTATAACATACCCCTTAAAATTCTAAATTGAAAAAAAACCAACACTACTTATGTGAACACTCTCATTTATAGTATACAACAATATTTGTAGAAAACCTTCCCATTATTAAAAGAAAAAATAGAAAAAAATAAATTCTTTTAATATGGTTACCAAATGGTATAAATGAAATTAAAATTCTTGTAGAATATTTCACATTATTGTAACAACAAATTTTCATTTCACATGCATATGTTCATTATTCATGTCTAAAATATCAACAAACTTAACAATACCATTTATTCCAACATCAGAGTCATGGTTATTGCATATAACCAAAATCTGCACTTCATAATACATTGTAAAAAACTCTGGAAACAAGATTACAAATCACTTCATCATAATATGATATTATAGAAAATTCACACAAAAGATGAACATATAATTCACCATAAAAGTTTATGCTTATCTGTATTAGTGAAAACATGAATCCAAATTACAACATAATCTCGTGTTTTGTTGAAAAAAATCCCAAATAAACATTTAAATTTTGTGTTATATCAAAACAAAGTTAGTGGTTTTCTACTACAAGTACTTACAACTCCTATTTTCTAAACTCCATGTCTCATTCCTCTATCTCCTGTTCTTTAATACTCTAACCTTTTGAACTATCCCAAGTCACATCTTCATGATCAAAACAACATGAATTCAAGATTCAAACTAACAAAGTTACTTGATCAGTCCTTATCCTAACTGCCTTGTTCATCTAAAATCACATATTCATCCTACCCCCTTAACACTACTCAAGTCATATAGCCCATGTCTTCCCTTTTTTTTAAAGAATTGAGAAATTTTTGAGTCGTTGGAAGCATTAGGTGGAGGGTTACAAATTTTCTTTCTACTTCAAAAAAAGTAGATGAACAATGTGCGAGGATTCAACCTCCTTTGAGTTCTTTAGTGTTCATTCATTGAGGTATCTACCCTATAGATGACTACTCACATTTTTTGTTTCAAGGTTTTGTTTTGGTTGACCAATGACAACCATATAGTCTATTATATTCCTAACATTTGTTGTATTTTTTTAGGAAATAATGAAATATCCACTTTTCTATTTGTTAAATTGCATTTACATTTCCATTGCCTTGCGAATAGTTTATGTAATTATTTTTCATTTTGGGCTCTAACCTCTATTCTCATCCACCTCTATGTTACCTTTTAGTATTGTTTGTTTTTAACATTTTTTATGACTTCACTTTTAACCCTTCGAACTCACAATTGGATAAGCTTGGGGTTCACAAGCATGTGAATCCAAAAAAGTTGTGGAAATGGTTTTTTGAACACAATTTTAATTTGTTTTTATGGGTATACAATATGGACTGCTGATTTAATCTTGAAGCCAAATTCCAATAGTAGGTGTTGTATCTTGTTGGTATTAATCTTTTTTTATGACCGGAGTTCCCATTGGTTATGACTAGAATCTTCCCAAAAGTTTATCAAATTTTTAAGTTAAGGATGATTGTGCCAATTTCAAGAAATGTCTTCCCAACATGTACATAAGATACCATGGTTTTACTTTCATCAATGGTATTAGTTTCCTATGTTTTGTAGAATATTAGATACTTGGATAAATCACTATTTATGAATCCATATCACTATTTTTGAGTTTCACCATTCATTTATTAAAACCTCATTGCTTTGAATAATGCGAATGTGAATTATGTTAACATTAGGGAGGTTGGGTCAGCCTTGGCCATTGACTTGCCATGCACAATGGGAGGATTTTCTTTTGAAATGCAAAAAAAGTAGCAAAGGATGTTTTTAATGCATTATTGATAAAGCATAATAGTTTGTAAAAAGAGCCTAATATATGCATATATACGAATGCCCCATGTATTTAGAGCCATTTTGTTAGTGTAATACTCAACCCACATTTTGGAATTTGGAGTTAATGGCATTTGACATTGATAATAGATATCCAATGCTCTTGTTAATGATTTCCCGAATATGTCTTACAATTACAAACCTAATTTGTGTCCTCATAGGTAGCAATAACAAAAGGGTAATGACCAAATTCAACTAAATTAACTTATGGGTGATTGCCACATCAACTACATCACAAATTTGAGAAAAGAAAACATTGATGGTCATCATGTTCCTTGGAATTTTATAACCATGGTAGGCTTGGGTGATTTATACATGAAATGAGGTCAAGGGATTCTCTATTAAATAGAAAAGGAATCTTACACATTATGGATAATAAGTGGAATGTGATTGTGAGTTTCAAGTAGAATTATGAACATATTTACATGGATGATATGTTGACACATTTTTGCTATCATCTTTGCCTATTGCATTTTTTGTTTTTGATGTTAACATTTAGTTGATGTGAAGGGTGGTGGGCTTACAATGTGTAACCACCAAATTTGTCAACCATACATTTTAGTTTATCCTACAAAAGCTGAAAATAATAATATCCTATTATTATGAACAAGACTATTAAGATGGTCTAATGAATGACAACTTTCAATTCAACCTAGTTATTAAAATCCACTATAATATTACTTGTGTTTTCAAATCAAAAGCCAATATTGTTTTGGCATTGAATAGACATTTCATAGTTGGCAAAAAATTTGCCCATTCCACTAACATATCCAATACATTGGAGTCTAATTTGCATAATCCAACAATGTGTTATGATTTGATCAATATATGTGATGACAAGTTTGTTACATGAAAACTAATGGAAGTAAATTGCATAAGTTAGAACTTTTATTTGGTTAGAATATTGAGTAATTTTCAAGATATATCCCCCATACTTTTTACAAACATTACCCAATGTTCCATTTTAAGTGAAAGTATCCTATTTCACAAATAAATGAACCATACCCTATTTTTGTGAACAATTAATTCATCTAGGATATGGTGCCTTGACTTTGCATCTATAACTTTTAGTTTGAATTCTTGGTAGGAAGTCATTTCTATGTTCTACATATTGAAACCTATCAACTATTTTTACACATTTAATTGTGATCAATAAGGAATTGGAAATTCCAAAAAATGGATGCCATCTTTGAGATGTAATTTTTTTCATTGTTCCAAATGATAATGTAATAATGAAAAATTGGAATCAAAATGAAAAATGCCATGGAAATAAAATCAAGTCCATGAGAAAATCACTAATCAAATAAATATTCAAAGAAATCTAGCAGTAAAAATAATTTTCTATTTCATATATTATTTATTGTTTCAAAATTTTGCACATTAATTGAAATCAACATGTTTCAAAGCCTTGTCTTTACATTGGAGGTGCACCTTGTACATGGTTCCAACCATGCATTGTATTTGAAGCAATATCATTATTTATCACGTTTAAATTTAGTGTTAAATGTTTATCTCTCCCCCATTCATAATAAAAATAAAAATCGAACAATATACATTGAGAGAACATTTAAATGTCATGCACAAACTAATCATTATGGTTGGTCAATTAGAAGTAGTCATTTTCTTTTCTAAGTTCTTTTGGCATCCATAGTATCAAATGGGAATTCACAAGAGTTGAACCCATTTTCACACCATTATGGTTTCAACTTCATCCAAAATTTGGTGTACATGCCAATTTACTACTACAATTGGAGCTACTTTTCCAATGTAAGATTCTTTGATGGCTTACCCATTAAGTTTTCTATTTTACAATTGATATGGAACTAGATGTATTAATGATTGATGTACCCAAAGTTCATTTGGATTTGATAGTCAACATATGAAGATAATTAGTTTGAAGGTGGTAAGTTCTCAAATTAAATAGCCTAAAAGATATGCATGAACCCAACATAAATAATTAAGTTTTCAACAATTGGAACATTTCACAAATGCACTTGTGAACAATGCCAATGATGAATAGCAATTATACAATCCAATTTTTCTTTTTTTACTTTGCATTTTTTTGGTAGTTGTGTTGGTTGATGATCCACAAGGCACACAATTATCAAGTTTTTAACATGGATGTAAATGCGTGATATCATTGTATGTATCATAGTAGTGTGTGGATTTTGGACGCAATCTTATACATAGGACGACATTATCTAAATGACATCCTACAATAATGGCGTAAATTAAGGTTGAACTCACATTAAGTTTCATTCACTTGAATGGGTGTGATCCTATATAATGGAAATATTTGGCTCACATGTGCAGGATCTTGTAACACCTGTAAGAATGGGCAAGAATATTGCCCATTATGTAGGACAAGCCACATGGTGGGCTTAAACATTAGTGGGTGCACACTGTGGAGTGGGCAAGGTTTGGCCATCAACCAATTATACACCCCTCATATATAGCTGATTATATAATTACTGTGTTAAAAACGAGCTCATTACAAAAGTAATAAGTTGCAAGGGCATTTTTTGTGAGATATAGAGAGAAATGGTGGAATTGACATTTAAGGTTAACATGTTTAAAGTATGTTCAAACCTAAAGTTAATGTAGGTTGATAAAGTTTTGGCAATATGATGACAATAGGGATTAAGTTGGTGGTAGGTCATAAAATAATTATCATTGATAAGTGTTAACTTTTTTACCTATCTATGTTCAAATGTACTAATTTAAACTAGCTATGGTATGGTTGTAGATGCTCATGAAGTAGTCAAAAGTTAGTATGTTCACAAGGTAGTCAAAAGTTAATCGAATAATAGCAGATGATGATAATGATCAAAACACCTATCACTTACATGGCACACTTTTGTTGTATTGAATTGTCATTCCTTCTTTTGTTCAAGTTTTCTCCTTCTCTTTGTAGCATGTTCAAAACTTTTTGTTCTTTTTACAACATGCTCAAGCTTTTTCATTATTTTTGTAGCATGTTCAAGCTCTTTCATTCTCTTTATGGCATCCCCAAGTTTTCTCATTTTCGTACATTCAAGTTCACAACTTTCATTCATTATCTTCATTCATTGTTTTTTTTCAATTTGCACCCTGTAATGGTGTCACTTTTAAGGGTGGAAAATCTTCTTAAGCTAGTTAACACTATGAACATCCTAATAATCAGTTAGTTATTAGTGGTAGATTTACCTACCATTTTTTATTTACTCAAGGATGAAGCTAATGGTGTGGTTAGTCTTTGAGGAAAAGGATTGGTATTTGTTAACCAATCAACTAATGGGATGTGTGGAAGAAATTGTGATAAGAAAAGAAAGATAATGAAATTCAAATGTGTGATGGGCAACTTTCCTTAGTTCCTTATTTATCTCTTGAATGGAAAGAAGGATGACATTAACATTAACATTAACATTAGGATTCTATCATTCTTGTGTGCAACATTGTGTGTGAGTGTGAAGAAAAAAATGAAAGAAGATTGTATTTGGTGTTAGATAATGGAAAATGGTTGAAAGGTGTGAGGAATCAAGTGCATTATTTCTTTTTGTTTCTATTGATTTCTAAGAAGGTAGGGAAAATAGTTCCTTCTGAATTGATGAAGAATATTACTTTTTTAGTTTGGTTTTTTTTTCTTTTGTAATGAAAATATCATTACACCAAAAATGCCATTCTATGACTAGTCCTATACAACTACATGTAGTTAAATGATTAAAAGTGGCATAAACAACAAGTTTGAATCAACTACAAATGACATAAACAATTAGTATAGTCAATAAAGACAAGTCATATAATGATATTTTTGGTGTAATGTATTATATGTACTTGCACCTAGAGTATGAAGATAAGGTTATTACAAGATGGCAGTTGCAACTTGAGGGCAACAATAACATGAAAATAACCATTAGATTTAAGGGCTACATAGGGCATATTGTTGTTGTAAATAGTAAGCAAGAGCTATAAAAAGTCTATAGGTCTTGCAAATGGTAGGCAATAATTACAAGAGGTTTGCAAGCCTTGTAAATGGTAGGTAGCAACTATAAAAGGTCTGTAGGTGTAGTAGACAATAGGCAACATATACGAAAGGTTTGTAGGTGATTTGACTATTCTTATAAACCTATAGATGACGATAGGTGCAACATGATGGTAATTGATGTAGGACGGTTGCTTTATTACAAGACAATAGGGTGTAGTCGCACTAACAAAAGTTACAACAAATGTAATGCGTGTTTAATTTTTCACATTTAGAAGTGGTAACTTAATTTGGTGTTGAGAATATATATATTTTTAATATAATAAGGCTCATAATATATCATTATAACATGTGAATTACTCTAAAAAATATCCAATGAATAAAAAGCTCTCAAAAAATTCATTAAACATTGTAACATGTGTTTTTAACATTAAAAGGACTTATAAATAAACTTCAAAAATTTTGAAAATTACATAGATCATGAAATCTTTTACATAAACCTTGACATAATAATATTAAATATTTTTGAAAACTTTTGAAAAAATGTTCTAAAAAAATTGCCCAAAAGCAAACCCTCTAACATTAAAAGGAAAATGCCAATTTACAACTTCAATTTGTGATTATAAAATAATTGTAACCAACATTTATAACTAAAATTGCTTTAGTTGCATAAGTGAAGTCACACCCAACATCTAGTCACAAATCATTACTTAACATGACGTCACCAAATGGACCATGGATGATGTATATGGTCAACATATACATGTTCATCCTTTGACCATCCGTTATAACATTTGCAATTAAGTTTTCTATTTTTGCAACTATTTTTACAACTATCAAATATCCAAACATTCTTTGCGACATGTGTTAAATTAAAATAATTTTAAAACAATTATTTTATGTTTTACTTTTAGGGTTATGCTTCTCTGAGCTCATTACTAAGGTTGAAAGTGAGGCCAAGAGAATGATGGCATTTCTAACACAAGATTTCTTAGCATCTAAAACCAGATTGTTGGTTGAAAGTGCATGGAATGGTGCTTTCTTGTATCATTTCAAATTTTCTGGTGATTTATATTTATTGATAACAAAGGAAGTTCAAAATTGGGTCAAGGTTTAGAGTACCACTTGGTATTTGAACTTCCTTATGATTCAATACAAGAATTCAAGGTGGGTTGAGCATTTTTGAATCACTAAAGAAGTTTTACAAATAATAGAAAAACTTCAACCTTTGATTGGGAAGTGAGACACCACATACGAACGTGCAATTCATGTTGGCATGAAAGTTGCATGCCTGCTTTACAAGCTTGGGCATGGAACTAACGACCTTGAATGTAATGAACATTTTGTAATCAACAATTCTTCCATGAACATGGTCTTGCATGAGTTTGTTTTTGTTATTAACATTATGTTTTTAAAAACCAAATTCAATGGCCATGAGGTGAAGATTTGTCGAAGGTGATGGTAGGTTTCAAGGATTGGTCTAGCCGATTTGTTTTGTTCATAGTGAAATTAATTACATATAGATTCACATTTAGAAACCTAAGGGAACTTTAGTTGTAGATTTATTTTCCTACAAATCCAAACTCCACAACATGTAGCTACAAGTGGTTGTTGATCACAAGAAGGGTAAATGCACATTACACTCACCAAAAAAGGGTAGATGAAAGTCCATTTTTATAATCCAAATCTAGTGATTTTTCAGAAAAAAAATTGAATGATGTTGAAGTTCACATTTTTTTCCAAATTGATACCACCATAATTTAAACTTTTTTTAAAAACCTCTAAAAATATGAGCCTTGAAAAAATCAATTTAGATATCAAAATGGATTTTATGAATTTGAAATTTTCATTTTAAATCTTTAAAATTTTGAGAAACTTTTTTTTGTTGATTTTTTCATCTTAAGTGTTATTGTACTTCAATGTGTGTTGGTAAAAAGTTATAGGTTTAGTTTCCAATTCCACTATAAATAAAAACTCCATAATGATAAATGTTTGGGATAGTTTGGATTGTGACATTGGATGTACCACCCTTTGTGAAGTCCACCTTGAATTGAACATTTATCCTTTTGATATATATATTTTGGGTTTGAAAGATGAGAACATAGGTTTCAATTTTTTGTTTCACTTTTGCCAAGTTTTTCAAATAGATTTGAATACAATGCAACAATATTTAACTCACTTAGAAAAAATTGCCATTATGACTTCCAAAAAGGTCCATTGTAGGGTCCAAATGACATATAACAAGCCAATGTGTTTACTTTGCATTTAGGACTATTGTCTTTTTGGGGGTCCTTTTTCCTAAAAAACCATGTTTTTTTTAAAAGAGGAATTTTGAAATGAAATGTTTTGAAATTTTTTATATGTTGTATTTATAATTTCCCCATTATGTCACTTGTTTTACAATCAAACTTGGAGAAATAATTTTTTTTGAAAGTGCACCATTTTTGCCAGATTTTGTGGTTCATCTTAAAAATTTGTCATAATTTCAAAACATACCAAAACATGTTAACACTTTCAAATTTAATTTTTTCTATTATAAGTTACAATTTTTCTTAAACAACATATACATTGCATCACAATTACATGTCAAAAAGGATTCATGAACTTTTTAAAACCTTAATTTTTGATAAACAAAAAAATTAAAAAGTATGAAAATTTGAGTGTTTTTTAGATGTGTCTAATAGTACCCTATTATTATAAAAAAATTGAGGATGAATTGTATTATGAAAATTAAAGGGCCCTTTATGAAAGTAGTGTCATTGAATGAAGTTGTTAAACATCCTATATTAAAAAAAAAACTTTGATATTGGATTTTTGTTTGATTCATTTAGATTTTTCAACATCCATATTTTTCAATAAAGACAACTTTCCATGATTCACATGCCATTAAAGTGGCACCACATAGACAAATGTAACAAGAATTGCAGAATAGTTGACGTTTTGAAATCAATTTTGGCTTGTTTGAGTTCATCTGCACCCAATAGCATGCTTTTACCCAAAAGTGGTCATGAGTGTTTTTGTGGGACTAATAGAAATTTATGAATGTTTTTGGAGTTTTTCTTATTGTTTAGCCTTTATTGAAGAACTTATGATGACTTCTTCAACCTTGAACATAAATCACAAGATGGCATTCACCCTTACGTCATTGGGGACAAGGGCTATCACTTCTGCCCTAGTTCATGATCCATCATGAATAAAGTACAAACATTAGGCACATATATTTGGAAGCATATACAACAAATATCTTTCTAGAGGGAGGAGCGTCGTGGAAAATGTTTTTGGTATATTGAAAAAGACTTTTAGAAAACTACTATTCAAAAATGATCTTCATATCCTTATCATTCCTAATGTGGTTACATATTGTTAGTACTTACTATATAACTTGATATTGGATGGGAGGGATGTCAATTTAAATGCACTAATGTTTTAATTAGAATAGGAATATCAACAAGGTGGAATAAGAAAACATCGAAATAATAGGATGAATGCAAGACTCAATGAAACATAAGTTGTTTCAAAAGACAATGAACTTTTGGGATTTAGTCAAAAATTGACACTTGAGGGATATCTAGGGAACAAATGAACACATAGAAAATGAAAAAGTTGAAATGTTGTCAAATGTAATGCTCAAATGAAATTAAAATGTTGAATTCAATGTTGTAAATTGTAATGTTCAATTTTTTTCCTTCAAGTATATATTGTCAAGTTTGGGATTGAAATGGAGAATGTTGAAATCTACAATGTTCAATGTTGTTGTCATCATGATAGCTGCAAAAATTTGTTACAAATCATCACCACAAATCATTTCATTATTCATTGCAAACTGTAGGGTTTGAAACTTAAAAAATATTTGAATTAGGTAATAGTAAAAAAATAAATTTGGATCTTCAAAAAGATTTGAACTTGGTAGGAACATTTAAGATTTGTTTATTATCAAGGGTAGATGCAAGGTTGAGTGGCTCACTTTCTTGACATAGTGACATTTTTTTCCTAGGTACCTTTTGTTCAAATGTGTATGGTAATTAATATATCTAAATACACAATAATTGGATATTGAATTTAAATTAATAACTTCATTATGAACACATCCATCTAGTTATTTTTTGAAAAAAAGTTCATTTGCTAATAGTAATGAACTTTTAAAGTTCAAAAATAGGGCTTGATTGACTAGATTCAAAATTTAAAAATGCAAAAAATTGTATTGATTTCCATTCTAAATGTGTTATAGTGATTCAATATAGGTTATAATATGAGATGAAAAACTCAAATAAAAAATCCTTCCCATGAAAATTTTAATCAAATGATAGTTATAGACTTTTGAACCATAGTTATTGGACCATATTTTCATAAATCCATAAAAGGTGCAATTTTGACTATTTTTCAATTTTCTCCCTCACAAGGGAATGTTTCCACAAAATCTACACGGGGCATTATTAATACGGATTCCTATCACTCCATGACACATGCTTGACCAATAAAATAGGAGCAAATTGCCAACTCATCATTAAGCTAGTGTTATTTTAGGACTTTTATGGAGTACAAAACTTGCCAATAGACACTCAATCTTCCATCCACCCTCAATTATGTATTTTGTTGAACATGTGTAATGTTATGTTTGGAATATGGTAGTTGTTGAAGATATTTATTTGTTTGGATTTGTTATGGCAAAATGATTCAAATTGATTATAATTTATTTTCTTCAAGTTCAATGTTACATCAACTATTGAAAAATGTTGAATGAAATGTAAGATTCATTATTGCTATTTATTTCAATGTTGTTATAGCTTGATGAAATTGAAAATTTGTCAAATGATAGATTAATCAACTTGGAGTAGTTTTTCTTTAGATCAATTGTTTGATATAACTAGTTTACAATTGTTTCTTGATTGTTTGGCAATATTTAAATCATTGGAAGAGGAGTTAGACATGTTGATTGGTGGAAGCATTTGCAATTGATCTTTTATGAAGGCATGACACATGGGTAAATGCAAGGTACGGTGGTTCATTTTTGGGATGGAATGGTGTTTTTTTGGGGTACCTTTTTCCCAATTGTGTATGGTGATTGGGCTTTTTCATGGTTGGGATTCCAAAAAAAGGAAAAAAGATTCAAGGACTTTTGTGGGGCTACTTTTTACAAATAACATTTATTTGAAACAAAGTTAAGTGAAAAAATTGAATAATCCAATTTAAATAATTCATGTGGTAGTGGTGAGTTTCACATTCATACATAATTGTGTATGAAGATTTTGGTTTATAGCCAAAAACATAAAAATTCCCAAAAAATGAGTTTCAATGGACAACCAAACATGTTTTTTGGCAAGATTATTTCTTGCACATGTGACCTGCTCTTCAAGCTAGAAATTTTGAACCCATTGAACACATTTTTTTTGTGAAATGGTTAAAAAAAAAGTACTTTTCCTTGCATCCATTGCCTTCAAAATTTAAAGACTTTGAAATTTTTGTATAATTTGGTTTTTCATCAAGTTCATATATTGAACGTATATTTTCATAAAAGGGGGCATGTTTTTGTTGTGTATAAAGCTTGAAATCAATTGTATGACTTTATGCATTCCTTTTGATTCCTTTTTTTAAAAAGTGCATTTAAAACAATTGATATAGTTAGTTTACATGATTCAAAATGACATTTACGTGGTATCCCAATTATTTTAAAATATTTTTACTATTTTAACAAAACATCATTTTATCTATTGGCATACAACAATTCACTACAACTATAATAATGTAAGTAAAAAAATAATCCAAAGTTGTCTTTTGCAATTTTAAAAATATAGGTCATTTTTTTTTGGCACCCCAATTGTGAATACAGCCAATTAATATGTCCTTGGATTGGGACTTGAATTTAAACTAACAACTTGATTATGAACATTTTTGTCAAAGTCTGTTTTGATAAATAATTTGTCCATTGGTAATAATGGACTTTTGAAGTTTGAAAATATGGAGTGGTCATTTGGTTGCAACATTATAAAATGGATAAATTCATATTGATTTTCATTCTAAATTCTTGTTAGTGACTTAGTATGTGTTGTAATATGAAATGATAAATTCATATTAGGAGCCCTTTCCTTATTAACCTTAGCCAAATCATAGTTTCGGACTTTTGAATGGTTAGAATTGGACCATATTTTCATAGGTCCATATGAATTATAGTTTACAATTGTTTTTTCAAAAAATTTCCCCCAAAACCATATTTTTTGAAAACTTTACTTGGGGCATTGTTCATATGGACTTTGTGGGTTTTCTTTTTTAAAATGGCATTAACATCTTTTGATGTAAGTTTTGACCTAGAGGTTTGTGAAATGTTCATAGGTGGGCAAACATTTATTAGTCAAATATTACAATAATGACATTTAAGAAAATAACAATCATGTCCATTTGAACAATTTTTATGGACTTTGTATGGAGTTATATGGAGTGTAAATTTTGTCATATTTGAACCATTGGACTATGCATTCATCCACATTACAAAGTTGAGGTTTGATAGAATGCTTACTAGATTCTTATTCATCTTGTAAGCCTTCATCTCCCCCTTTCAAATACTTGAAATGTTGTTTGAATGTTATCTCATGAGACTTGGTCCCGTTTTTGTCAATTTGAACTTGATTTGTGTTGATGTGGTCCATGGCATCCATGATAATCTTACCATTTTCATTAGTGGCTTCAATGATTGATAGGAACATTGATGTTTTTTTCTCTTGACTCCAATTCTTCCAAAAGTTACAATTATTGATATTCTAGGTGTTGGATGTCTCTTGGGTCTTGCAAATGTCATAAAATTAAATTCATTGAGGTTCATAAATGTAGGACATTGAAGAGTTCCATTACCTAATCCAAAGGATTGTGAGAAATCATCTAAGTTGATTGCATTGTGTGTAGTAGTTCCATGATTATTTCCCTAGTTGAACTGAGGAGCTTCTTGGCTTTTATCTAAAACATCATCTTTTACTACCAATTCTTGTATCAACAATCACCAGGTTGTGCAATTAAATGTTCAACCTCTTCTACTTTCTATTGTACATAAATTCCATTGCCTTTTGTTTACATATCCTTTAGGTGGATTGGAGCATTAATTTTTTTCCCCCCTTGTAAAACATCAATTGCAATATAACAATCTTCATTAAAATGTTTTGAAAAATGGAGTATGTTTTGTTTTTCCATTGTCAAATCCCAATATGAAGTGTTACGACCAATGCCTTTGTGATAATCAAATATCTTTTTATAATTGCCATTTATGTAGTTCCACCTTACACATCTCGTTGATTCTTGGAGTCTTTGAATGTGTGATCATTTGTCAATCTTTTGATAACTTGTTCCACCTTTGTGTTGTAAGTATAATGTTTGTTCACATATTAACAACTTCTTTCAAAGCAATATGCTTTTTGTGCTTACAATTAATTAGGGCCATCACCTCCTCATGGCTTAATTCATGTTGCATTGGTGGGAAGGACCTTCATTTTTTCTACCTTTTCCTTTGACTCTTGCTCTCATGCTATTTGATGAATTTTTTCTTGAATTATCCATTGCATCCATTTCCTCTTTATTGGCTTCAATTGTGTTGTTATAAAATACTTTTGCCTTTTTTGCATGTCTTTTACTATTGTTTGATGTTGAATTAACTCTTACTAAATTACCCATTGTTGTTAAGAATTTGTGATGATGACATTATCAAAGATGCATACATGGAGATGATACATGTAAAAAGACAAATGTGTTAATGCCATGAGAGGTGCAAAATTTGCAAAAATGATAAATGTAGAAAAACAAAAATGATGTTACAACACAAAATGACAAATGCAAAAACATGTGTACAACTTGGATATGAATTGTGATGGTGAAGTGCATGTGATTGAAGCATAAGTGCAAAGCTTGAATGCAAATTGCAATGGTGAGGCATATGTGAGGCATGGGTGTAAATCATAGGGGCGATGGTGAAATGTAAGAGATTGACCTTTATTTATAGGTGACATTGTCAATAAACTATTAGATTCAAGGCTATTAGGCTATTGGTAGTGTTAATGGATCAAGATTTTCATTTTTACATCATGGCAATAAATTAGATACAACTACAACCATAGCCAAATGAGCCAAAAACCATGTTAGAGGACCAAAAATCAATCAATTTTTCCAAACATATTTATGTATTGCCATTTTAATGTCATGTTGATCAAGGAAATTTGTGCTAAATGATTTATGTGAATGTTGAAGAACTCCAAAAAAAATCATTTAATTTAATAAATTGAGTTTTGCTTTTAGTAAAGGACTTTTGAACTTTAACACCCTCAAATCAATTTTATAAAGCATTAGGCTAAAGACTCTTTTAAAAAAGAAGTTTTAATGGGATTTTTTTTGAAATGATGATAATCTACCATCACATATGAAAAACACTCATAATTTAAAAATCATTGTATTTGAAAATTTTAAAAGTTCCAAATATAATTTTAGAAGGTTCAAATTTCAAGAGTCATTTGCTAGATGCAAATGGGTCATAATGTGTATGACATATGAACAAAGTTGTGGTTTATGATAGAAAAAACTAAAGCTTAAAGTAGTTATCATATTTCAATATGATTTGAAATTATGATCATTTTCAAGTTGAAATGTAAAATTTGGCAAAATTTGTACACTTTTCAAAAATTCATATTTATTCAAAAAGATTTAACACAAGTAATGTAATTTATTGGGGGAATTATAAATATTTCTAAAAACATGCTACAAAAATAATCTTTAAAAATCTTTTTTATGAAAAAAATCAAAATGTTAAAAAAAAGGCTCATTTGTGGTTGAAGCCTTTATCACTATTAGCTCATTTGATTATGATTGCACCCAAACTCCTTCAATTTAAAAATTAGATTAATGATAATGGTGCCACATCATCATAATTTTCTTTTCATTTGAATAGATTTAATTATCACTCATTGTATTGCCCGTGCTATCTTCATGTTTGACTGTACCTTTAGTATTGCAATATAGTAAGGAAAGAAGTTGAACCAATTAGGGCAAAGTGACATTCTATAACGTGACAAGGCTTGTTCCAAAGGCTAACAAATGTGTCCAATGTTGATTCACATGAATGAAGATTTTATGTGTAGGATGATCTTAAATTTTTTGCTATATTTCATGTTTCTTGCCATGACTAAGCATGTCTATAAAAGATGAACATTGATTGCACCTAGTGCATGTATAAGGTTTAGGATGCACACATTGTGCAAGTGTAAATCTCACCTACCTTTGTGTACATGCAAGAATATAACATTTGATGTGTAATGGTTAGTAAATTTAGAGTCATGTAAGGCCATCATTTCATGCTTTATAGAATCATCGAACTAGAAGTGTAAAATATATATATTTACATACACTGTAATGACTATTAAAAATCATGTAAATGTCAAGTAAATAAATAAAACATGAAAAAAAAGAAAGCAATAAATGTAAAACATGTAAACTTGGGGGGTTTTTTTTCATGTCAAGTGTTTGACCAATCTTTGCAAATACATTTTGAAGAATGAGACACATAATGAATTCCAAAATGGAATGCATTGTGATGTAAAATATCCACATTACACACTGCCAATGTGATTTGGGGTCAAATCAAAATACTCTAATCAACTTCCATGGCATTATACATATAAAAAAATACAACATAATCAATGCCTTCAACAGAATAGAGTTGGCAAGCAGCATGACAAAGCATCCATGATGAGTATTGTAACACCCAAGGAGCAGGGCATTCCTAAAATAAGCACCCACACAAGTGTAGAGCTGAAGAGGTCGGGTCCTTATTTCAGGAAGGGCTTGCTTAATTGAAGGGCATTACTTGAAATAAAACACTGGCAAAAATAGATTTTTTCATGATATGTTGGTGGGTATCATAGGGGGAAAATGAAACATAGGCAGGCATTTTGAAATACCCAAACACTTGCCCCTTTCGTGAAGGAAAAGTATTTGTGCTAGATAACATGCCCTCTATATACACTAGAAATGATCAGCCTCTGGTGCTTGACAATATCCACAAATATCTTCAATGGAATTGACTTTGGAATAAAGCTTGATGAAGCATCCATGTGACTTCGCCCATACAAGCAAGCAACGAAGAAAGGAGGAGGCAGAGGAGGTTTTTTTCTTTCTTTCTTTCTTTCTTGAGAAGGAAAGAGCGAGGAGGGTATGAAAATGAGGAAAAGCAACCAGAACGGCCTCCGATTTCTCCAAGGAATCTCAATGTTCTCCAGGACCTGAACAAAACGACGGCCGCAACGGCCTCAAATTTCTTCAAGGAATCTCTCATTCTCCACAAGGTCCTCTCTCTGTGCTTGCCTTCTCCAGACAACAAGGAGGAGGAGGTGGTTTCAGGAGCACGTAAGTAATAACAACAACTTTGCACCGCTATTTGACGAACCTGATCACCGGCCAAATCCAAGGTCGGTCGGTCGGTCGGTCGTCAGCGGCGGCCCGAGAGCTCGTCGCGGGGGCCACTCAAGCGATGGCGGTCGCAAACGCAGCAAAGGATGGCTGGCCGCCAGTAGTGGTAGCCAGCGACCGAAAGGCGGCGACTAGTTGGTCCCCCGCTACAAGACAGCTGGTGTACAGTGAAAAATTTCACTGCCATTTTCAGCGGAGGAGGAGAAGAGGGCTGTGGGACCGACTGAAAGTCGGTGGCAGGCCTGCCACCTCGTGTACGTACTTATATATACTTTACACAACGGTCTGTTTGCGTGGGCGGGCGCGTTGCCTGCAGTGTCCACTGAAAGGGCCACAGTGCACACCCAAAACGTTCCAAATTTCCACGTTCCACACTGCGCTTTCTGGCAATGCTATTAGCTGCTGTTTCTCACTGGCCATGCAATGATGGCATTTGCTTAGCTTTGTTTGTCCATCCAGATTCCACACCCATCTTTGCCCTGGAGTCATGATGCCAACTCTGAGTTGTGGTTGTTTATCCAACAATGTCCCCCCCCCCCCCCCCCCGCCCCAAGTGTAGTTTAGCAACACAAGGCAATTTAGAGGCTCTCATCTTTATAAAGGATATTGAGGGAATATTATGCCAGTTTTGAGGTTCCTTCCATTTGCATAAATCTCATCCAGGGTCACCTGGATTAATTAAATGACCTTGTCTCCTGTCCATATATAATTTACCACAATAATCAAATGTCCTTCTTAGCGTCCATAATTTAATATGATTTTCCTTTTCCAAAAATGTTACCTTCCTTTTGCAACAACATAATCACCCTTTTTCCAAAAGGTGAGACAAAATCTTTTATGGAGGAGAATAGGTGCACGCTTGACCATTGTTTCAATTGTGCCTACAAGCTCACCATACCAAGCTCGCTTGCAAGCTTTAAGTTTGACACGATGGTAAGGGGCTTGCCCATTCTCTAATAAAGTAAAGCACTAGTAGAATTTGTTTTTGTGTATTTGGAGGGCATGTTATCATGGAAACATTGTCCTCCACTAATGGTGGGTTGTTTCAAAAGTGAAATGCCAGCTCCAACATTTCCAATAGGCATTCCACTTTTCAAAATGTCTTCACCTCTTTTCTTCCATGATACCCATTGGGTTTCATGGGAAAAATGAAAAAAATATTCTGCCAATGGTTACACAAGGTATCCCCCCGCCCCACCTCAAAGTGGGTTGTTCCCAAAACGAGTGTCCGCTTGAGGCTAAGTTGAGGGGCACTTGTTTTAGGAAGGACTCACTCCTTGGGCATTACCATACAATATTACCAAAAACGAAAGGTGATTTTCTTGCTATGTTGGGGGCTGGGTATGAATGAAGAGGGGCAAGAGTTCTTCTCTCTCTATCCGAATATGTTGGGGGCCCATGAATGAATGAATGGTTGGAAGAGTTTCTAATTTGTTAAAGAAGGAAACGATTTCATAGGTATTCTACATAAACACGTTTTATCCAAGTAATATGCAAATCCCACAATAGTATTCTCAATAATATGCTAACCACAGTCATGGTAGCCCCAAATTAATTGCAAATCCATGGCAACCCTTTAAATTTGATGTCCCATTTCTTATCCAAGTTCACTATTCTTTTGGAAATTTTGACATTTTTGCAACTGTATATGCTAGCTAAGTTGCAATTGATTTTTAGGGCAGATTCTGTCAATTTCTTAAGTAAATTTGGGTAAATTTGATCGCAGAATTGTCTTTGTTTTGTAATTGGCAGCTGCTTATAAACTGAGTACAATGTGTGCAACTTGGTCATCTGATAGGAAAAATGGATTGCATAATGAAATCAGTTCATGGATTGCATAACAACCCTTTGTACAAGGTGTGCTGCCCATCTCACCCTATTGGGCTCATTGGGCAGCTTACCCTCCACAATGAGTAGGGTCATACCTATTCCATAACTCTACATGCAACTTTTGGTTGTTGGATATTTTATTTCAGCCTCTTTAAGCATGCAACCTCACTTATCTCTGAAAGTTCCAATGTCCAACTCTCTGTTTCAAATGATTTTGTGTCAAAGTGGCAATGTGTGTACCATATTACATTTGTCTATAACATTGTCGTTTTATGTTAACCATAGTACTTAGGTTAAAAAAGGAAATTAGCCTCTCCAGTGAATCCAAATCGTTTGTAAATCAACATTCACACAAAATTACCTAATATAATTTGGACACCCGTGAAAAATTTCAACATCATTCTGGAATACAACATATTTGGTGTTCTCCATGTTTTTATGACATCACCACCGAGGTATAGAGCCAAGACATCAACCAAGGTCCAAGTTTTCGATTTGCCAAAATTTTGTTGAAAGAGTATATCATCTATGTGCACATGTGGTGTTGCTTAACATACTTTGGCTATGCAAAAAAAGTTGAATAGAAACTTTGTGCAAATATTGATTAGTGGCCACTAGGTCAAAGTTTGCTTTCATAGGTTTTGAAGAACATAGGTTTGAAAAAACTAATCAATATCCCCTTTTTTTGTCAATAATTATATGTCAATGAAATGGATCACAATTACTTATATAACTTGCATCTCAGTTATACATCAATATGCAAGTACTTTGTCCATTCTTGAAAAGAAATTTAGTACTTTGCATCAAAATATTTGGTGGTCATTATGTTAGCATGATTCAGAATTTCAAGAGACATCATTGAGTCATTACACCAAATCACATACCTGAATTCAGATTTGTATAGTAAATATATGGTCGAGAATTGAGTAACCAAATTTTTAGTATGGTAAATCTTTGTGCTTATGAATAGAATTGGAGAAAACTACACTTGGTGCCCACAAAATCCTTATAACAATGAACAGCTGGTTTGTTTCCACAGGCAAAAAAATGTAATTTTTGGGTGTCAAAATGAAAAATAACAAAACATGCATTTCAACCCAAGTTGTTACATGTAAATCTTAATGTCAACTCCTTGTACTCATCAAGTAAAAACCACCGCATTAATGCTATCATCTTTATTCTAAACCTTCAATACAAGTTACACCCTTTTCATCCTACTAATTGAACATACCAACAACTAATATTTAAAAAGTACATACATGTTATATATATATAATTCTAATACCTATTATTGATCCATACCTTACATATCTTAATCATATATGAATTTTGAGTATAAACATAATCCTATTATATAATTAATTAAATTATATATTTTCCTCAAGAACTAATATAGGGGGGCTTATATTTTTACCCACATACTTTTCAATTATAAAAAACAATGTTCCCCTTGCTTGCTACATATATACCAACTCACTTCATGTTAATTTACTAGTGACTCTTTTGGTTTGCCTATCCTAGTAATATCTTTTTATTTACATTTGGGTAATTTTCATTACCTAACAAGTATTATTACTATAAATGAATAGTATCTAAAGAACTTGTGGTTAAAACTCATTTGATCTTATTTGTAATTGAAGATTACAAGAGAATCATTATACAAAGCCATACTACATGCAAAAAATTATAAATGTGGACTATCTTTTAGGAAATGATGATAGAAATGTTTTTACAACATAGTTGAAATGTTGCATGTTGTCAATTAGGTGATGGTTAATTAGATTGTGCAATATTGTTTAGAGTTATATTTGGCATTGGTTTTAGTTAACTATAGCTTATGTACTTAATTCCATGCAATTAACTAGTTTTATTTTATTACATACAATTAATTCATGCTAATTTAAAATATGTCAATAGGGTGTGCACTTCTCATATTTGCATTTTACATCCCTCATTCACACCTTACCACACTAATAATATATATATATATCCTTATCCTAACAACTCTTCTAGATTACAAACTCCTATTTGCGTTATTCAAAATAATAAAATTTGATCTTTATTAAAGGTTTCATAAAATTTCTACATGTTATTCTTGTGTAGGAACATAAACAACTTTTATGTTGTTTTTCTCGACCTTCCCCTAAATATAGTGGTAATGGAGCTCAATGTGCTTGTATTTATTGTGTAAGATGGGATTCTTCACAAGTTATTTTTGTATTATAATTATTACAAAACAATTTGGTGGGTCTTTGTTCATCACTAAATTTAACTAACAAGGCTTTACTTGTTACATTGTTTTTTTGACGTGCTCCCAAGTCCCAAGTTAGGCCTAAGATGGGCCTTGGTTTTTAAAACAACAGAATTGTGGGGACTTGAGGGCACACTCCTAGCTCTCAACACTAAAAGGGGTAGAGGGGTGTGTTGAAGCTCCGAGATGGGACTAGGAAGAGGGCCAAGCTTTAATTACTTATTTGAACCTGCATCAAGCCAACCAACAAGTTGGTTAGTTCGCATTATGGAGCACCTTTGGTGTTAGAACAAGCCATGGGCAACTTTGGATTCACAAGATTCACCATGGCCTAAATTCGAGGGAAGCCACCACCTTCCCCCATATAATATTCTTTGCGTTACTCCATGGCACCCACATCCGAATGGCTTTTTGTCCCGGGATTCCCAAGGAGGAGTCTCGAAACTATCCCGGTTTGGACTCCTGAGACTTTGTGAGTTCATAACTCTTTGCTCAGACCTTCGATTGGGATGAGGTCTAAAGAAAACTTGAAGCTCTCCTTGAGAGTTTTCCAACGGTATGTTGCACTTCACCTGCACACACCAGGGTCGAGTCAATTCCTGACTTTTAGTGGTCGAAAGTCAAATTGCCAATTTGATTCCCGACCTTTCTTTTTGCCATAACTTGTGCTGCAGATGTCCAAATGGCTCATGCGAGGCCATTTTCGACATTGACACTTCCATAGCTTTCCAATGGCATGAAAAACGCCTTAAGGCGAGACGTTTTGACCCCTGCAATTGAACTATGAAGTTTCGGGAGTCTCGAAGGACTTCCAAGTCCCATTTCGAGAGTATGAGTCATCTTCACATTTTTCCAAAAGTGGGGTTGCGACATTCTTACACTCCATCCACAAAGGGATTTATATTGTATTTCAATTGTGGATAACATTATTGTGAACTACAATTTGCTATTTCAATATCCCAAAACATTTTTATTGGAAAAGATCATCATGTAGTTGATTTTCTCTTATTAAGGCCCCTTGCCTAGTTTACATGCATAAAACTTGTTAATTTCAAATTAATTAAAAAAAAAACTCATTAATTGATCATAGTTTTGACATATCATAAAATCTTATGAGTTACATCTAGGTGTGGATGCTATGGAGTATACATGAATATGTTCATACAATTAATTGAAAGGGAATATGGCCAAGTGTTAGTTAGATATACAATTCTTCCCATTTGGATTTGATAGAAAAAAACAATTCATTTTCTTTGATCCCATATTTAATTGCAACCTTATCTAATTACAAAGTAAAACCTTCTTCCATTAGTGTTTTAACATGATCTATCATACATTCTATACTTCTATAATAATTTGTATACATAGTCGTTAGTATAGTAGTAACATAGCCTAAGGTAGATAAACATACTCTATTCCAATGTAAAGAAAAAAAAGATCTAGCTTAAAATTTCAAAGCCCCCTTCTAGGCTATTTTGTATGAACTACAACTTAGTCATATTGTCTCCATTAGTAAAAGGTCATCCACATATAACACTATGATTGTGTGATGACCTTCATTTATACAAAGTACAAATTGTGGTTAGATGCAATTTGTTCATTATTTATTCTTGTAGGAAACTATCAATTCGAATGTACCAAGCACATTCAATTTGTTTCAACCCATAAATTGCATGTAGGAGTTTATAGATTTTATATGAACTTCCATCATGGTGCAACCCTTTAGGTAGCTCCATAAACACCTCAACATCCAAGTCCCCATTCAAAAATGTTGTTTTGTGAATGTCTAAAAGTTTGATAGGCTAGTTTCTTTAAACAATTAAATTCACAATTACATGTATAGTTGTTCAATTCATAATGGGTACAAATGTTTTTTGGTAATTGGTGCCTTGTGTTTGTTCAACCCATGTGCAACCCATTATCTCACCTTGATCTTTTTGAAAGTTCCATCTATCACTAGCTTGGTCTTAAAAACCCATTTTGACATTATTTGTGCCTTTCCTTTGGTTCAATCCACAATCTTCAAAGTTTCATAATTTTCTACATATTGTTTTAACTCTTTATTGATTTTTATTTCCAATGAGCATGGCTCATGACTTCAACATAACTTGGTTCTTGCATCTCAATAAAGAACACAAAATCTTTTAAGAATATTCTTGAGGGTTTGTGTCTGCAACTAAACTATAGAAATAAAGTTTGTTGATACTCTTCAAGATTCACCACATTTGTTGGTGGAACTAACTCCTCTACAATGGTTGCTTTGTTGGTTGATCTTGTAGGAGCTCATGCAACTTTGGTGGTGAATTTTCTAGTGACAAAATTTTCATCTCATGTGGTTGTCTCATTGACATTCATCTTGATGCTTGATTAATTTAGCCCTTTTTTTGGTAAGTGGTAGTATTGTCATGTCACATTGTTCAACATGTTAAAGTCATATGATTTGTTGCACAATTCTTGGATTAATTTTTCCATGACCACATCTTTTGAAATCACCATTTTTCCAATCCAAGGGTTGATTGATAGTATGTAGCCTTTTGTGGTACTATCAAATCCCACTAGCATGCATGTTATATTTCAAGAATCCAATTTAATTGGTTGAATTTGTGGCACATATACATATGTGAACAAGATAAAGATTTTCAAATGATCCGCTCATAGAGTCATGCCTAGATATTTTTCTTTAAGGTTAATTCTTTTGTTGGCTTTGCTTGGGCTTTGGTTTGATAGGTCTATGATGGTGCTAATGGTTTCCATTCATAAATAAGTTGGAAAATTACATACTAGTGCCATACCTTTTGCCTTTTCAAAGAACACATCTTATTTTTTTCTTTGTTCACCATTTTGGTGTGGTGGTGTGCAAAAGCAAGAGGTTTTGATATATATGCCTAGTTCTTGGAAAATTTTGATGAATTCTCTTACCATGTATTCTACTCCTCAACCCATTCTTAACATCTTAATCCTTTTCCCTTCCACATTTTTTACAAGTTTCTTGAAATGTTTAAATTTTACAAAAGATGGGATTTTGAATACATACATTTGGAAATATGTTAAGTTGATTTTGTACATAGTAAGTATGTCCATGCCTTTTCATTGGAAGAAATATTGTATGATGCAACCATTCAATTTGTGACTATATGCGACTAATTGTCATTTGCAATTATATTTTGTCATTTTTACAACTAGATTTCACCATCCTTTTCAATCTATTATGCACAATGGTGTGATTAGTTTGTGACTATTAAGTTCTCCATCCTTCCATGTTGACTTAGTTTTTAAGCTTTTCATCCAAGAAAGGGTCTCTATGTCAAACTAGTTGGAAAAAGAATCACAACTTGGTTACATTTATGTGGTGTACCTAAGATGTACAACTAGGATGTTTAAAAATATATTAGGGGTATATTTATAAATCCATGTATTTATTTTGTAGTGAAGGCATGTTCAATATAAATTTTATATATATTGTGGGTTGGCTAGGTAGTTAAGTAAATAGGTAGGTAGGTGAATAGGTAATAGGGCTACCTAATGACTAGGTATTATATTGAATAACTATTGATAGTTAAAAGTTAATTAGTTAATTATTTTTAAATAAAATAATTAATAGTTGTTGATGAATTATTACTATTAATCATTTAATAATAATGTAGAGTAATAGGTAGTAAGTAGGTTCATAAGTGGGTAGGTAATTAGTGAATGCTTAATTAATTAATTAATTCTCTAGTTAAGTAGTATTTAATCAATTACTTATTTAGTTGTATTATTTACAAAATTAAAAGAAAGAATAAAGGATGTAGGATATGCAATTTAGTTTGTGATTAAGTTGTTTGGTTGTAAATTAGGTTGCAATTATAAAGTTTATCCCATATATGCTTTGTCCTCCATTTCCATCTTGTAAATCATATAAAAAAGATGTTTTGTCTTACATTTTCATGCTAAAAAAATGTGCCATTGGGGACATGTTAATCAAATATGTTTAATTGTAAAAGCTAAACCCAAAGTAAAATATAAATATTTATGTTTCGACCCCATAGCTTACCTAACTACATAATCTTTTCTACTCATTTACCTAAATATTGATTTAAATTAATTTTGGCCAAAATTAATTTTATTTTCATGAATTTCACTCAAATTGCAATAGAGTAGAATCCCATTATAACAAATTATGCCATTTGGCATATTTCCATTGATAAATGTGGTGACATTGTAGGGATTCCATTTACATTTTGAAAAGAAATTAAAAGAAAATTTAGTATGTTATCAAGAGGCAGGTAGTTAGTGGGTTATATGTTAGTTGCAAAAATGGGGATTAATTGCAAGTTGCATATGGATAATCAACATATGAGAACATATGTGTTAACCATATTCATCATCCATATGAAATTTGTTGACATTAAATAAAATTCTATTTTTTGCAACCAAGAAATTTATGACTACAAGCCCTAAATGACTATATGTATGGTTTTAATTATAAACTATTATTTTTAATTGTATGTGTATAAACTCATAATCATATATTACTTTGGCATGTCACTAGTAGATGATGAGGTGGTAACAAGATGGAGGGTGTTAGTTTTCATCACTTTTATTTAATCTATATGCACTATGAGAAATCATTTCCATTAAAACCACACTACCTTGTAACTAGAGCTTTGAAACAACTAATATACAACTACATTACAATTAGAGTATGGAAATATGGGAAATTAATAAACAAAATGCCATTTAAAAAAATCAAGGAATTGTATTATACAATGTAATGTACACATTATACATACAAATGCAGTCAATCATGTTTGAGTTTTCGGCAAGTTGCATTTGAATTGCACATGGCAACTACATTACAATTAATGTAAATGTAACACCCAATTATTAATTACGTTGTGACTAGTGTACAATTTTGACACATATGATCATGCCACATGTACACATTTCCACGATTCATCAAACATGACACTTGCAACTAGTTGTTAACCATGATCCCCATTGATACAACTAGTTGTGCAACTATGTTGTCATTATAAAAGTATTACTTTTCCATTATTTTGTGACTATTGTTCAGAGTTAATAAATAAATAACTAAAAAATTAGTATTTAATCCTTAATATTTAATAATGAATTATTTTTTCAATAACTTATTAACTATTACATATTAATTAGTAATTAATAATTAATTTTAATTAATCAATCTAATTCAAACATTTAGTTTGTTAGTTGATTCAAATAAATAATTTATAAATCATTACATAACTAATTAATCTTTTAAATAAAACCAATTCATAAAAACATTAAGTTGAAATAATTAGTCATCAATTCAAAAATTCAAAAAGTTAGTTTTTGATAACTATTTATTCCACCCAAATTCATATTTAATCTTTAATCTTCAATAATTTTTTTTTCAATCATTTACTAACTATTAATTAATATCAAATTTACTTGTTTATTATGAAATAATTAATTAAAATGAATAATTAAGTATTAATTTAAATTAAATATTTTAATTCAGATAATAAATGACTAATTATTATTTGAATTAAAATAATTAATTTGAATAACTAGCTCAGATAATTAATTCAAATATCTAATTATTCAATAATCCAAAGAATTAAATTTAGGATTCTATATGACTAATTATCTAAAATTTATCTAAATTCAGATCATTAATTATCTAATAATTAAACAACTAATTACTGAAATTAGACTAATGATTTCAAAAAAACTAATTTAATTGACCATCTCAGATAATTAATTCACATAAGTAATTATCAAATAATTACTATTTAGTTGTACAATTTAAAAATTAAAAATAAACCCAAAGGATGTGGGTAAACTTTGTTTTAGTAAGAATTATTTGTAATTAATGTCCAATTAGAGGATTTAACCCATAAGTTTTGTCCTTGAATCTTATTTCACAAACTATATAAAAATGGTGTCTTTTATGTGTGCTCACATTAAAATACACGTATCAATTTGGGATGAACTCAAAAAAACTTAATTGTAAAGACAAAAAATAAATAAAATAGAATCATTTACATGGCTATTATTTAATTCACCTACCTTTTTACCTTCGTACCTACTTTGTCATTTAAAAAAATGTAAAATTGAATTTGACATAATATTTTCATGAATAAGATATTTTAGAATTTGGTTTGACCTTAAGTATTTTCAATTTTCAAATTATTATGGCTCAAAGTTATAAAAACATTGTAGAAACACATTGTGAAATAAGAAATCATATTTAGTTTTAGATGGATTTACATAGTCCATGTAAAATCCTTTGAGGATTGACCTTTCATTACCTTTTTTCTTTTTCCATTTTTGAAACACTTCATCTTTCTAACAAAACAAAGAAAATCAATGATTCCTTTACATCTTTTTAAAGCATATTAATTAGTTAATAGCTGCATGTCTTGTTGACAAGTTGTTTGGGAGACATTTTTGAGCCTAGTGGTCAAATTCATGGTAATTGTTGCAATTACCTTGACACCCTATACCACCTCAATAAACAATTTTATCATTTGATATGGCACTCTATCAATGTTTGTTGTTGGGACTAGAGTTTGGTTTAACATAGCTTTGAGAACCCCTTCCTAATGGACAAAATTTCCTTGTGTTAAGTAATAGTGAACTTCATTTGAGTTTCTTGACTAGTATCTTGTTTCACACTGAGCCTTTTCAAGCAACAACTTATTTGGAAGTTTTTCAAATTTAAGTAATTCATCAAGGCTTAACATGAATTGAATGTATTAATAATAATTGTTGGGGAGAGCTCCCAACATAATTTGCATTACTTTTGATTCAATATAATTCACCATGCTAGCTAGCTAAGTTACTAGTTTTTCAAGATGTTTTAATGAACTTTGTGATTAAAATACCTTCTTCAATTGGAGTGGAGTTTGATGATCAAGTGTAATATTCTTGCAAAGTTTTGAAACTCATACATGTCTTTGAATACTTTTCAATAGGCCTTTGGATCATCATCCAAAATTATGAATCCAAGATGATCTCACTTTTAACTATCATAATTAGTCCATGCTTAGATCCTTTTTCTTCTTTTCTTGAAGAATCACTACTTGTGGTCTCTCAAACATCTCAACATCACTAGATGAAGCTTCTTCAAGACATATGATTTCCTAGAGTTTCTCCCTCTCGAGTATTGCCTTAACCTTGACACCATCATGAATGGGTAGTTAATTGGATTAGACAACTTCTTTGTTTCAAACATTTTGAATCCACCTTTTGACATTGTCATCTTCCTCCAATTGTTAATCACACTATTGAACAAGACTTCCTATTGCAGATCAAATTTTAGCAATATTTATTATCTTTTTGCAACCTTGACTATTACAAAAAAAAAACAATGCAACCTAGCTTTCAAGTGAGAAAAAACACCTTAGCTTGATTAGCACTGTGATACCATGAATAACTTGTGGTAAAAAACTCACTTTACTATGTTGTAATTGAGGATTCCAAGAGATAGAAAGCCATAATACATGGTAAAATTTATACATGTGAGATATGTTTTAGGAAAGGGTGGCAAAAGGGATTCTATGGTGCAACCAAAGTGTTCCATGCACTCAATTGGACGGTGGCTAATCAAATCCTGTGGTGCTGGAGTTGTAATTAGCAATAATTTACAATTGGTGCTAGTTTTAGTTAATTAGAGTGTACGTACCTACTTCTATGCAATTAAGTATTCTAATTAATTATATAGTATTAAGTTCATGCTACTATGTGGTTTGTAGGTAGGGTGTGCACTCTTCATACCTACAATCTATGATCTTGGTGAAATGAGGAGAGGACCTTGAACCTTAGTGCATTTGAGTCTTTGAACATAACAAATAAATTGGTTTCAATTAAGGTTGGATGCCACTGCCCCAATGCAAGACTTCCCCCTTCTTTATCTTGATTTGGCTCTCTATGTCTAAGCTAATACTTGCTTATCCAAGGGTACTGCTCTAAGTATCAACTAGTCTAGAACTCGGGGTTTAAAGTCCAAGATAGGTATTAAGTTAGATGATGGGTGAATATTGTTTCTGTAGTTGGTACCAGGGACAATACCTTTTTTGGTGCTTGCCTTTCAGCTCAATGCTTGCCCAACATTGATCTCAACACACATTTAATGACCTGATCTTGGCTCTTATTTGTTTACAGGTGGAAAGAACTTGTGGAGTGCCAAGTTAGAACCAGTGTTGGGTGGTTCTTTGGGGTCAACAACGGTTCTTTGCCAGTTTTCAGACTGGATATATATAGGTTTAGTATCCCTGGTGATTACCATTCTGTGAAATCCCCACCCCCAAAACTGACCTGGAAAATAAATAAATCATGGTACCTACACTTGGAACCAACCCAGCAAAAACAAATGCTTGGTACCCACCCCTGGAACCCGCCCAGCAAAAATGTAAAATGTCAAAGAACCTGGAAATAACCGGGAAAGAACTGGCAGTTCTTTCATGAGAACTGGTGGTTCTATGACTCTGCTGTTTTTGAAATACTCAAAACCAGTTGGTTTTTTATTTCTGATTAAATTTATTTATTTTTTCCAAAAGACACAAACATTTCTGATAAATTTTTGAAATTCCCGGAACTGGTGGTTATTTGATTCTAATTTGGGGGGTGGTGTGTGGTGGGATACCTTGAACCAGCAGTTCTTTGAAAAATAAGAAAACTGCACAACACTGTTTAGAACTTAGAACCTTGATGTCCAGAGGTTATCTATCTTTTTGAGGTTATACATTCTACCTAAGGTGGACAGATCCTTCCATGAAAGGCCACCTCTCCAAAGAGGACCTTAGGACATGGTTCTCCAAGACCCTTTAGTGGGCCTCCCTCATCCAGTTTAAGTGGCATTTATCTTTATGCATTCAGTTAGTTTTCACTAGGATTTTCCAGGTCCCCTTGTTTGAGCTTTGCCCCTCCTTGGCCTCATGCCAACTTGTACTGTTTCTTCAAGTGAGGTCTCTCTTGCTGAAAGGTGGACAGATGAAAGCCCATTTGAACTTGGGTAACAAAGTCACAAACTTGATGCCAAGGAAGACATTCTCAATAACAGTTGTTTTGTCAAGCTTAGTGTTTAAATGGGTTGAGCTTAGTGTTAAACCAGGTTTGACTTTCTTGTTTTGTCGAGCTTAGTACGTAATAACAATGCCACAAAGATGCCAAGGAAGACATTCTCAATCACAATTGTTTTGTCGAGCTTAGTGCTAAACCAGGTTGACGTTCCTTGTTTTGTCGAGCTTAGTAGGTAACAATGCCACAAAGATGCCAAGGAAGACATTCTCAATTGCAGTTGTTTTGTCGAGCTTAGTGTTAAACCAGGTTGACTTTCCTTGTTTTGTCGAGCTTAGTGTTAAACCAGGTTGACTTTCCTTGTTTTGTCGAGCTTAGTGTTAAACCAGGTTGACTTTCCTTGTTTTGTTGAGCTTAGTGTTAAATCAATTTGACTTTCTTGTTTTGCCAAGCTTAGTGTTAAACAGGGTTGAGATTAGTATTGAACTGGTTGACTTTGTTGTTTTGTTGAGTTTATTGTTAAACTCGGTTGATTTTCTTTTTTTGTCATCTGTATGGTGAAAGCTTCCAGGTTTCCTTCCAGTGAGGAATCTCTACATTGTCCCAATCCGTTATGAGTGGCGTAATGGCAAGGAGCAGGGTGTTCCAGAATTAAGCACCCACCTGAGGTGGAGCTGAGGGGTGCTTATTTCAGGAATGCCCCACTCAGAGGTGATTAATTGACATAAACCACTGGAAGAATTTTTTTTAATTTCATTTTTTCCCATTATACCCAGTGGGTATCACGGAAAAACCAGAGAAGCCTACTTACTGGAGGGTGCATTCCACATTTCAAAATGTGAAGTAATTTGGAGAAAAAGTTCCAATTGGTAACATGCCCTGCAGAGAAAATGCACTTTAACAGATGCAAGTTTTTCTCATAAAGAATTGTTAATAGTCATATTTTTAGTTCTAGTACTCTCCGGGATTAAGAATATGGTTAAGTAATCCTGGCAGTTTACAACAGACTTTGTTGACAGGAGCAAAAGAGGCAAATTGAAACACCACCAGCTGGTGGTGATTTGAACCTGCACTCTTGTTGCTATGTAAGCCTTTTAGGGATCATGGCTCTGATGAGCCAGCTGACACACAGATTGGCAAGCCTGTCACCCCAAATCCATGGAATTGCACTTGCTGACTTGCTTACGATCATCTAAGGTTGGATAAATTTGTCCCTTGATGACTTGTTATGGATTGTTGTCACATACTGGGAGCATATACTTCAATCTCATGTTTCAATCTAATGGCAAAAAAGAAAAGCCCCAACCCTAACCATCAGCATTTTGAACATGACGACTAAGATCTCATGCAAACCAGCAATTGTAATCAAGTTCCAACAACCATATCACTTTCATAAGTGTGAATTAAACTAGATATTTTAAGGTAGAAACTCAAAATCAAACAACTTCATGGAAATTATCCTGATGTGTGGGGGGCAGAGCTTAACAACAAAACCAGAATTGGGCCTAATTAAGCCTCAGGTTATGGCTGTTCATGATGAGCTTTCAAGTAATTGGCTCCATAATCAGGCAAGTAATTTACTCTTTTTCTTTTTTGTGGGGGGGGAAGACGCAGCATTAATATTTTGTTCTTTGTTGTTGTTCAGTTGCTTTAGTCAGTAGGGATGTCTTCATTGGAGAGACATCCCTCTAACACTAACATGTGATGAACTTGGAAGTCCCAACAACTCTAGTGTTCACAAAGACCTGCTCTGAATATTTTACTGTAGTTGCAGGGCATGTTGTGTGGTATGTGTTTTCCAGTGTGGGTGGGTATTTGAATCATTGTTGGGTATTTGTTGATTCTTAGGCCAGATATATGCATATATGATAGTTGGGGGTTATTTTTTCAAAAACCCGGAACCACCTCAAACTTGGAAAGTTTTAGAAGTTATTGCTCACCTCCGCCTCATAACCGGCCACTTATAAAATTAGATGTATGTAACTAGACTCAACCCCAGGGGAAATAAAGGTCCAAATTATTTGTCAAAAATCCAGACTCACACCCTTTTGATACCCAGGGGAGTCCAAATTAGGTTTAGGGTTAGGCTTTGTTTTTGGTATGTGTTTGCAGGTTGTAGTGTGTTTGGTTGTCTCCTCTTGTTTTCTGTTGTCTCCTTCACTTTTCACAACTGTCACATTTCACATTTGCAGCATTCATAATGCATCCTGTCTTTTCAGTGATACCTGATAGGTATATCAGAGGGAAAATAATTTGGAGCAGGTCTTTATATTCGGTAAACCCCCTGGCCTCAGGCTTTACCCTACACATAACCAGAGTTCTGGGTTGTTAGAAACTTCACCAAACCCCTGTGGGGTATCAGGGCGGTTCTTAGGTTTCATAACTATGGTTTCTCAAAAAACAAGTACTCAGTTCTGATATAACCATGGTTATATCAAATACCCTGTTCTCTTACAAACACAGTTACTCAAAAATTGGAAAAAGTCAAATAACTGCCCAGAAAACCACTGGTTCTTTGCCAGTTATTTCATGAAACCTGGTGGTTCTTTGAGTTAAAAAAAAATATCAACCAGAACCACCAGTTCTTTGCTTCTGAAAATTTTCAAATACTCGGAACCAGTGGGCATGAGAAATCAAATACCCATCCAACACTGCACATAACCTAGAGTGCTCAAGAAATAGAGCAAGTGAAGTGCGGTTCTTTCCCCAATTTTGATAAATTTGATCCTCATGATCACCTAAAAGAAAAGAATCCCAGTTTGGGTGGAGCCCCTGTCCCAAACTCCCAAAAGAATTTGTGTGGTTGTGATTCAATGCAATGCATATTAGGTGAGGAGTCTGGACCATTGGGATGACCCAACCGAGTTGCGGGCGGCCATGATCTGCCAGGTCAGACCAATGACGATTATCTGACATAATGGGCACTCAGGAGAGATTCTGCTACATCACTAAGCACTTTAGACAATCTTGCTAGGCATATTAAGATCTTCTATA
>Ga0209208_10001104_pt1 | contig 37569 bp, 26 predicted proteins | sample S1TSphfallax_3_FD_187694 | JGI IMG/M metagenome (GOLD analysis project Ga0209208, IMG submission 187694) | Host-associated microbial communities from peat moss isolated from Minnesota, USA - S1T2_Fd - Sphagnum fallax MG (SPAdes) (version 2) | ecosystem: Host-associated > Plants > Peat moss >...
TATTAAGTATAATAATTTAAGTATGTATAAGTTTAGGCCATTATTTTTATGACATGTGTCCATGTTGTATAGATTTAGTTGCATGTTAGTTGCACACACAACCGTATGGCCCAAAAATTATACAATATCAAATTTGTAGTTGCAAACATGACCAAGATAGTTGCAAACGACAATTAGTTGCATAGTGACTGGTTGCAAATGACAAGATTTCTAGTAGTGAATCTCATGGTGCATTTCCAGGACAATGCATTTCCTTTCCTCAAGCTTAAGTATCAACAATCCCTTAAAATACAATTGATTTCCTTTTATAATATAGTTCTGAATTCTCCTTTTGATTCGCAATTTTTTCTTCATTACTAATATTAGCAGGCATTAGTTTAGTCTGCAAAAACTACAAACAATTAAGGTCCTTTTAAAAATCTTGATGATCATGGTCATCTTCTTCATAAAAACTTTTTTCATTAGTATTTTCTTCAATGTTGTAAAATATCTCAACATTTATTATATGTTGAGCTTCTACAGCAAGCTCCCAACATGTTTTTTTATCCAAAACAAACCTCCTTTTCTTCCTTGTGGCTACTGAACTCCCCTTATCCCCATTCTCTATTATGTAATGTTGGAGGTTTGCTGCATCTTCTAGGTTTACAACATCACAATCTACAATTGGTTCAATCATGAACAGGTTAGTCACTCTTATACTCTTCAAGCTCCTTCTTCCTATCCATGTTTGTATGCCCATTTCTTGTAGAAGCTTAACATTTTGGATTTCTATAGAAAAATCTTCATCAAACTCTACATTGCCTATTGGGTTATGATTGAAAGCATCCACATTGGAATGCTTAGATTCTAGATGATGTATGGTTTTTAATTTAATTTAAAACTAAATTAAGGTGGGATAATTTAAAATAAATAAGAATAACTTATAATAGCCTATAATGGAATAACCTATAATACTTGAAAATAGCCTATGGTGGAATAACAAAAAATAACCAAACATAGCCTAAGGTGGAATAGTTAATAATAACATAAGATATACTAATATAAAATAATGTACAATGGAATAGCTAAAAATAACTAATAATAAAATAAAATGTTGTAGGATAAAATAATAAAAATTAGTGAAAAATAACATAATTTAGATTAGTCTAAATTATCATAGGGTGGAATAACCTATAATATCCTAGGTTAAAATAACCTAAACTATCTTATGGTGGAACAACATATAACCTAGGATGAAATAACCTAGAATAACCTATAGTAGTTTACATTAACTTACATTAACTTAAAAATAATCTATAAGGATTCATGTAGGAAGCCTATGATAGTTTTACACATAAATTACAAAAGAAATGTGCATAATAATATGTGATGGAAAATCATTTTACCTATTTAAATAATGTTCCAGTGGTTAGGGAAATGCTACTTTAAACATGGAGGTGAAGGCTTTAAACCTTCACACTTGCACCTTAAGTTCATGGACTAATTGGGCTAGGTTTTTAGCTTAGTTTAATCATGAACTAGGAGGCTAGTTTAGTGAATTGATTATTAATGAATTTGATTAGCTATTAATGAATTCATTAATTTGTAACAATTGGTCCTTGTTCATTAGAAGGTTGGCCACTTTTGCCATGGTAAACTTGTTCAAGTTCACTCAAAATTTAATGAAATACAAAATGAATTGGAACACATTGGTGTAGTGATAGTTAATTTGTTAGATTTCAACTTTGAATTGCCCTTAATGAACTTCATTAATGAAAAAGCCTTACAACTTTCTCTTGTCCACCATTATAGTTGATAGTATGCAATTTCCTCCCTTAGGTCCAAAGTGACACCTAGATTCCATATAAATTGCTCCTCCCACCAACACATCATAGGATGTAGCTTGTGAGACTCTTGGGTAAAAACTATTGTGTAACCAATTACATTATTAGGATTGAGTTTAATCACAACATTATGTTTGGTTAATCTTTGAGCCCTTTTTTATGCACCCATTGACATCATTTGATTGTAGGCATGGTTCAAAATTGGCATTGGCTAATCCAAGACCTTCCATTATTGTTTCACCCAACGTTTCAAAGTTAAAGACAACATGTAGTCGAAAACCAGTTGGTTAGAAAATGCCCTTTTTCTCCTAATGAGATTGTTTAAAAGTAGACCAAAAAGTACTTAAAAGTATTTGACATTCTTTTGCAAGTAGTTTTTTTTTGGTGCATTTTAATATTGATGTGTTAAACATTTTAATGCAATTTTCCATGTCCATTGAGGTTTATTTCATTTTTAAAATCATCCACAAACATGTGTAAAAATGATATAATTTTGTGGGTACTTTTAGGGTAGTTTTTGGAGTTCAAATGAGATGGGGGAAAATTGATTTGAGATCCTAGAAGAAGGCTATAGGTGCTCATGAATTTTAAGAATCTACTTCTAGGAATTTCATATTTTATGTAAAGCTTCATTGTCACAAGTACACAAAATGAAATAGTGCAACAAATAACTTGTTATGTTGACATGTGTCCCTATTTGTTTGAAATGGACTAATCAGTCAAAGGTCTAAAGCCTATATTGTTTGTAGGTGATTTGACCATGATTACTAAGTTGAAAAATATGTGCACACAAATTCTCTATTGTGAATGAGGCACATAAAGTTAATGATACCTACACCTTGGAATGTTTTGGTCGTTACAAGACCATTTTCTTTATGCTACAAAGTTCACTATGAACTCATCAAATATGATCCAAAATTTTAGTAGTTGATTAAAATAGGAGCATATTTACATCATGGAAAGCAAGCAAGGTGATGCACTAAGGAGCAAATTGGTGTTAGGAAATAACAACTTACAAGGCAATGTTTTAATCAAATGTTGTAGTTGACATGACTAGGGAGAGGAAAAAACCTTGAGCACTTGAAGTCTTCTTTACATTGATGATTTTGTTTTGATCCATTCGACTTTGGGTGTTAATTCCCATTGATTTAAGCTTCATGCATTAAAGTTATAAGGTTTGAGATGAAAATAAGGGGGTTCTTTATATATGTATCTCAATTGCCACACATTTGTTTTTAAATGTCTAATAGGATATTACAATCTTAGGTTACCAACATTTATATTCACATTGTGTTTTGGGTTTAAGGAAATTGAAAATGAACATTAACATGTGTACCCTATATTGTTGAAAAACTAACACATTGTGTTCTTGGTTTTAATTCCTTGTACATGAAATTTGAATAGGGTTGATTTAAATTGTGCTCAAGTTTCAAAGGTTGTGAAGGATATGTTCATGGTTAATCAGTTTGAGGGGGGGCATTTGTTTCCTTTGTATGCATTTCAACTGTTGTTGCATTAATGAATTCCGATAGACACCCAAGGGAATTACTCATTGTTATTGTGCTCTAGGTTTGTGAATATGAGAAATAAACATCAATTTTGTTCAAATTGTTATGTTAACACTATTTGGTTTCTAGTATGTGCACCGAATGACAAAATTAGAGGGCTTGTTTTGCTATTAGGTCACGATAGATTACTAGACCACAAGCTAGTTTTACTATTTTGAGAACTATGTATGTCGCTTCAGGTTCAAGGATACAATTGGGGACAATGATGTTAATTGTGTGTGGAGAACAATCTTGAGCCTTCCAAGACGAGTTCATATAAAAACAAAGCAACCTCACCCTTCATCTTAAAGTTGGAAGAAAAATTAAGGCTCCACTTACAATTAGATCTAAACATAGTTTCAAACCATGGGCTAAATTTACTATTGTGAGGAACTTGCTTGGCATTAAGTGGAGGCAAAACTACTTATGATTTATGAATGCACTCGAAGTACTTCAACATATTGCACATCAGTGAGGCTTGGATAACTTTCATACCAGTACTTTGAATTCCTTCAAACGTAGAGCTTCGTGGACTTTCCTCCACAACCTTTGTATCCACATTATGACCTTGAATTCCCTCAATTACACATTTTTGGGAAAAATCTTGTAAAGTATTAAGGTTTGCAAAGTATTTTTCAACCTTTGTTGTTATTTTTTTCAATTGAGTAAGCAACATTTATTCATTTTTAATAAACAAATGAAGAGAGAAGTTCTTCTATTCATGTAAACAACATTTTTCTAAGCTTTATTTCTTGGAAATGTTTTATGCAAAAAAATGATTGGTGGATTTTCAAGGTCTCAAAAATACCAATTTTAACATGTTCATAGTTATTGCAAATGGGTAATAATAGGGCCAAGTTCAATAAGTCATCTACTATTCACACACAAAAAGTTGTGGCAACAAAATAAGCATAAGATAATGCCATCCAAAATAGATTTGGTGTCAGTTACATATAATTTTCACTTCATTTCATCCTTTGGGATTATTGAATGGGACTAGTTTTAGTTTTCCTATTAAGAAGCAAGCTAGTAAAGGAGTGATCATACCCTAGGGTTGGGGAGTGTAATAACTTTCTACATAATGCTACTTTGTCCACTGGTTAGTTTTTTTGTGGCCATTACTACTTTGGCTTGGTTGATTTAATGTCAGAATTCCACCCTAGGTTAACAAGAAATATGCTCTCCATAAAATGGTTGTTTCCTTATGGGATGTTATCATTAGGATGAACTTGAAGCTCCATAAAATGCCATAACATATGAAGTATGAAAAATTTCCAACTTGTCAAGATTTCAAATATTATTACACATAGTTATAGGTTACCTTTTCCTTTATTCATTTAAAAACCATTTCTAAATCCATGTTAAATGTTATCAAATGTTCAACAATGTTGTAGAGGATATAAGTAGCTTGTATTTGTAGAGTACCTCCTTTCTCTATATGAATATTTATTACCTTTTTGAAAAGGCATAATTTATGTCTTCCTTGATTTATTTTGACCTATTGTTCTACTTTGAAAATTATAAGTTACAAAAAAATGAGAATACCAAAGGGCTTTAAGAAAACAACAACAGTCAAAATCAGTAGGTAATGATATTGGACATGATGCAACAAAGACAAGTTATGGTAGTGGCCTCCCTAGATGGAAAGAATGTGGAACAACTATTAACAAATTTGTGGCAAACTTGGATATTATTTTACAAAAGTTTAATGATGAAAAGAAAAGAGACATTGGGTGAAGAATTATGGAACATGAAATTGTGAAGGTACTTTTGCCCAAGCACACTAGTTCTAACAAGGGGTTTGAAAAAACGTTACAAGCTTTAGAAAGCATGTGAGAGGCGTATGCTACATTAACACTTGCAAGGTAGGGTCAAAATTCCTAGTGTAAAAATTTACTACTAATAGAAATGGTGTCAAGTGCCCAAAACACAAGTCAAATTCATATTACCAATTAATGCCATTGGTGCCTCCAAGTACATGATTTGAAAAACATTGGAATGTCACGTGCATGTTGATGAAATAGGAGAAAATTTGTGGGGGGATTACCTACAAAGCGTCATTGTGACATAATAAGTGAAGGAGATCGTTAAGAGGTTTTAAAATGGTGGGAAACAAGTACAATAGTGTCATTAATATGAAAGGATGTGAAGCCCAGGCACATGAGTGCCAAGGTGTTTGAACAACACCCAACACATTACTTACAAGAGTCTTAGGTACATTTGTTAGAATTTTGTGTTGTTTGATTTTAAGCATATAAGTACAATGATTAGTTTGTAATTTTGGCTGCCATATCAATTCATGTAAGTAAGTTTATGTAATACTTGTGATTCCCAATTTCATCTTTTGAAGAAGTTTAGGACATGAATATTCTTTTGTTGTTGTGTTTGTTTTCAAATTTGCTAATTTTAAATTTTTTTGATCTTGGTGTTTTGTTTCTTTATTGTTTTCCAGTTGTGCATGATTGTAGTCTTGTTGTGGGTTAGGATCTAGTAAGGAATTAGTACTTGCATACTTCTTTTAACCTAGGTTTTACTTTGTTATTTCAATGTTTAGTGCTTCTACTTGGATGGATATATGCATGACTATGTATTTATGGCAAATCTTGGAGTTACTTGCCTACTTCACCAACTATTGGCTTGGAAAGGGTAATTTAGTAAAAGGTTTATCTTTACTTGTATGCATGTTTGTCTACTCCCATAAGTTGTGGGGTTACGTACGTACTTGGCTAAGGACTATATGTGTACTTAATTACTTTGCTAACTAAGTGTTAGGTACTTGCCATGCATGACTATATACTTGTTGTAGTTGTGAAGTTACTTGCCTACTTGAAACCAAGTTTTGTTTTAAGTTGGGTACTTTGGAGATGGATTGTTGTCTACTTGCATGAATGTTTGTCTACTTGTTATCTAGGTTGGGAATTACTATTTATTTGGCTAAGGACTATATTACTTGTTGGAGGTTGTGGATTTAGTTGCCTACTTGAGCAACTAGTACTAGTTTTAGTGGCTACTTGCCATGAATGTGGTCTACTTACTACTTTCAAATTATTTACTATTTTTGTTTATAGGGTTACTTGCCTACTTGTCCAATGTTTTATTCTATTTGTTTTAGTTGTTTAGTATAATGTTTTACTTGTAAATAGTTGATTTTACCACTAATTGTATACTTGCAGGTTCTAGGGTTTAGATGTTATTTGTATTATAAGTTGCATGAAAGTTGCACTTATTTTGGAACTTGGCATTTTGCGACTAGAATTCTACACACGGTTCATGAAAGTTCATGTAGAGTTAAGGTTGGGCTTCAAGCTTTTGAAAAACTAAAGCCCTATTATGTAAAGAGGCTTAAGGAATGCAACACATGCACATGTAAGTATCATACAAAAATGGTGGAACTACAACATGGTTTCAAAAATATGCAAATATCCTCAAAAGGAGCTGATGGTCGAACAAGTAATTGTGATTGTGATATTTGTTGCTCCAAGACTTTAAGGCATTGCATTGCTAAATAAATACAATTCTCCAAGCTCATTGATATGTGGACTTTGAATTTATGTTCAATGGAAGATTTTGTATGGCATAATCCGTGTTGTTTAAAAGTTGAATGCCTGAATTGTGGTGTAGTTATGTTCATGATATGCCTTGCTCAAACATCTTGCTTTCTATATACAATGGAAGTGTTATGAGTTAGTTATTCATGGTAAAATGTGGGCTGGAAATCCCAGCAAAATCTTATGGTTAAAGTATAAATAAACAACAAGGGAATTCCTGGATTATTTGAAACCAAAGTTGAAATTTTTTGTGATGCACAATTATGTGTCCAAATTTTAATAAGAACAATATAATGTCTATTTAAACACATTTCCATCTACATCTATTTTGTGAAGTGTGGATTTTGTAAATAACTACTAATTCCAAGACTACAATGAAATCCAAGAAATGCATTGGCATTCTTTTTAGATAACAGTTTTGGTTCACATTTGTTATCAATGGAATCCCACATACTTAGCCAATCCCACATCCACTCCAAAAAAGCTTCTGATTGAGTATCATTATTACATTTCCAATAACAATGAACATGATATGTTTTTTGTCCAACATTGTTTTGAAATGCATTAGGCATAATTGACCTCTAAAGGTATTTGCCCAAATGAACACCTTGTTTGGTCTAATGGATGCACAACCCAATTCAAATCACGTAGAACATGGTTTCATTTTTCCAAGTAATCTATTTTCTTTATGGGTTATCAAATATCATGGTTTTATTTTGTAACATTTTTTGAACCATAATTCTTGGTTTTTGGTATGTTTAGGTACCAAGCAAAAACACAAAGTGATGATTTACCCCATGGATGTCGCATGGTATGGTCCTACTTTGGATCAGGCCATGGGAAGGGTGTTCATGATGGAGCTGGAGCTATATTGAAATAGGAAATTTGCAAAGAGCATATGAACATGGAATTAAAAACTCAACTTTAGTGTGTAGCTAATGTTGTTGCTTTTTGACACGCTCCCAAGCTCCTTGATAGACTCAAATGTGAGACTAAAATGGAGATAGTGGAAAAGTAAAGAGTTGGGGCACGCTCCCTAGGGCACTTTGGAGGTAGAGGGGCGTGCTAGAGCTCCGGGATGGGACTAGGAAGAATGACAAGCACTTAATCACTCACACAAACTTGCACAAAACCAAACAACAAGTTGGTTAGAGCATAGTTCAAGGCACTTTTGATGCTAAGACTCACCACGGGCAAACTCAAACTCATAAGACTCACCACGGCCCGGACTTGGGGGAAGCCACCACCTTCCCCCTTATAGTATACTCTATACCTCTCCATGAGGCCCACATCCAAATGGCATTTTGTCAGGGGACTCCCAAATGGGAATCCCAAAATTCCTAAAGTTGGGAGTCCCGCAACTTTGGGGCCCCATAATTTTGTGTGTAGACCTTCGATTGAGATGAGGTCTCAAGTAAAGTTATAGCCCTCATCAAAAGCTTTCGAATGATATGTTGCAAGCCACCTACACACAAGGAAATCGGGTTGATTCCTGACTTTTAATGGTCGAGAGTCAAATTGCTAATTTGACGTTGGGCCTTTCCTTTGGCCATAACTTGTGTTTGAAATGTCCAAAAGGGTCATGCAAGCCCATTTTAGACATTTACATTTCAATATCTTTCCAATGATATAAATAACACTTTAATCCATTGGGTTTTGACCCCTAAAATTGCTCTCTAAAAATTCAAAAGTCCACTGGGACTCCATATTCCCAAAGTGGAAGCTCCTTTGAGAGTGTGAGGGTTCATGCCCTGACACCTTCCTTCATTCTTGGGCTTCCTCTTGGCTCGCAACTATGCAAGCCCTTGCCTTGGTCGTGAACCCAAGGCTAGGGTTGTGACACTTTCTACATTAAAAAATAATGAGAAGAACATGTTACATATCCAAATGCCCATCATGAAGTTATATATATGTTTCTTCCATTTTATCAAACCTAAGGATGTAGATTGCGGATCTTCTTGGAATTACAAAAACATTCTTAGATCTAGGTTAATGCATTCCATTTGTTTTATTTCACATACTGATGTCACATTGCTGAATTTGTCATATTAATTTCACTAGCTTCTTTTTACCTAAAATGCATGGATGACAATGCAAGCTTTTGTGAGAACAATTCCATGGGCAACCATGGATGTTACACATGCTTGAACCCCACAACATTACACAAGGGTTTTTTAATTTAACTTTTATTTTGACCTAATGTTGAAATGTTGAGCTAGTAGTGTATGTTATTTCTACTATTGTTCCAAGTTCATGAACTAGTAGCATCAACTTGGGATCAATTTATAATCTTTGCTTTTTGTTACATGGAATAAGCAAGAAGGTTCATGGTTGGTGAAGAGGACAATGCATGGTTCAAATTCAAATGATTTAGATGTTGAGAACAACATTGAAATAAAAGCAACCAAAGTTGAAATTAGAGATAACTATGCAATTGTTTTAGATGAGTTAGAAAATGCATATGCATTTTTTGTTGTTCTTTGCAATAATCCATTACATAGGTGCATGGAAACTTTCAATGATGGTTGGGGGAATATGTGGTACGAAGGTGACATGATTCTTGGGTCGAATATGGTATAATGTGAATGGAAGTGGGAGCCACCTTCTGTTCTCCACCCTTAAACCCATTCCTCACCATTTAACCTATGCATTAACAAAACCTAAATCTATTACAATCACCTTTTGCCCTATTTGTAATTGTTGCTTTCATTGCAAGGACATAATTGTGGCTTCTTATGGTTGTACATACCACACATGGTGCTTGGGTTTCCACATGAAAATGTTTCATCAATGTGGTCAACCTACTTATGGTGCAAGATTTGACTTTAAATGGGTCACAAGCATGGGTTTTATGATTACACAAAACATACTCAAAGCCCTTCCATTTAGAAGTAATTTCATGGACCCACTACTTGATCTATTTTCTGTTACTTCCATTGGAATATATTTTGATGTAATCTCTATTTTTTTTTAACCATATGAGATGTGGTTATATTATGTTATTTTGCTAATTCTAGGATATGTGGTGCAACAATAGAATTAGCAAAGTTGACTAAATTGGATGTCGATGCACTTGAAGGACACATCGGTCACCAAAAGAAAACAAAGAGGAAGGTTAGTAAGATTGTCCTTACTTCATTTAATGAAGATGAATCACTCGTGATGTAGGATTTATATTAGATAGTATTGTTTGTATAATCAGATTTCTACAACTTGTTTGGGAGAAGTGTGTAAATAAGTTTTCATGCCAGTTCCTTTTTTTTAATTTTTGCTTTTGCATGTTGGTGGCATTAAGGTGCAAAAACAGTGACAAACCTAAGGCTAGTGGCATGACAAACTTCAAAATGGATTGGTGCCTACAATTTTGTGTTTTCTAGAACAATTTTAATGGCATACTCAATTTTTCGTATGTTTCCCAAAAAAAATTTAATTGATTTTAAGTACATGTTGTGTGTTCATTTGTTCTAGGTTGTTAAAATGTCTAATATCAGGTGTTACAATTGTTGCATTGAATCATGTGATGTTGGATTTGGGATGGTGGCACCAAAAAGTACAATGTTCAGATAATAAAATCAAATTTGGCCTTTGGCTTTAGGCACTTCTCAAGTTGTAAGCAAGTCATTGTGCTTTGCATTACTCATGATTTGTTGAGGTTACTAAAGTAATTTTGAAAGTTAAATGCATTTCAACAATTACCTCAATAGCCTAGGTTTCAAAAAATATTTTAACCTAGGTACATTTCAGTACAAAAAAACTAAAGATGAAACATTTCAATGATATGCATCTATAGTTTCATCTCTAGTTTTTTTGTCACTACACATATGTAATGTATTGCATGCAAAAATATATAAACAAGTGCATTTGAATGTAAAAATTGTCATGCATTGACAAATGCAAATAATAAATAACTCCATGTTGTAAAGCTAATGGGCTTTTTGTTGAAGTTTTATTGACAAATTATCATTAGCAAAAATTAGAATCAACAAAGATAACATGTTTGGAGTACATAACCTAATATTTTGTATGATGTATGTATCATTAACTTACACATTCATAGAATTCATTGTAGTAGAAACATTTATTTTCATTGGTAAACTGAATGCATATTTTAGAAGGAGATAATCCACAAATGTTATTTACATGTGTTCAAAATATAATTAACTTGCCAAACATGACCAAAACAAACCTCTAGTGAAACAAGCTGCACTAAATATGTTGTTTCTTTATTAACAAACAAACTGGGGTTCAAGCATCTTTTGAAATATTGTAACCTATGACCAATCAAGTCAACTTAACACATGACACACCATGCTTATGTTATAAGTAAGCATTTTCAACAATGTTGAACTAATAACATTGCGTTTTAAATATACCCATTTGGGACTATAATGAAAATAGTGGTTATTTTTTACTCAACAAATATCCTATCATGAAATGATGTACTGGGTCTTCAATAAGAAACTATAGTTGTACAACTTATTTTTAGAAGTGTCATAAATGATTAATTATGCATTTGCATTATGATTTGCCTTTAGTTGAGGTACTGTTGTCCCAACTCTAGTGTCTCTAATTGCCAAGTTCCAACCATTACGTCCAACCATGTTAGTGACCTTGTTTTGGTACTATTGACAAATGCAAGGTCCATTACTTCCAAGTCTATCCACACCCCATATATGTAATATCCAACACATGCACCTATGTTTGGACTCAATCAACATGTATCCCCTTAAGGTGGTTAATCAAATGACAACGCATCAAAAGTGTTAGAAGACTTGGCATCCACATATGTATATGTTGCAAAGGTTAAAGCTAGAGAAATATCAATTCAATAAAGCAATGCAAATGAGTATCCATGTTAGGATTAATACTAATGATGTAATTCCACAAAATATATTTTCCTTAGATCCTTGAAAAGCACTAAACAATTACATAAAAGAAGGAAACACAAGTTTGCAAGTAGTTCTAATAAAAGAACCAACAAATTAAGCATTTGCTTTAGTGTTTATTTTAAGCACCTAGGCTTGCATAATACAAGATTTGTTCCTACCAAGGTTATAGCATAACAATGTAGCAATAAAAAGCCACATTCAAAACTATAATAAGAATTAAGGGTAACTTAGTTTCAAAAATTTCCACCTTCAAATTATGGAATGGACAAATCAAAATACATGTATCCATTTCAAGAACCCATTACTAGATGTTCAACTTGCCACTAAAAATTTGTTGGCAAGTACTATATGTAATATACTATGTTAACTACACAGATACTAACCTTGCAAACCACCATCCATCTAGGTACGTTTTTGTTGTTTATCTTTCATAGGGGCGCTTCATGTTGAAATTGTCTTGCCATTTTGATGAGCATATTTAGCTAATGCAATAGCACCAGGATCAACACATGTCCCTTTCTTCCTCTTTTTACTAACAACATAATCATGTTTTCTTGTAGGGCTTTTAACATGTGCTCCAACCTTCTCTCTTGGCATACTTATATCAACAACATCACTAGGTTGCTTCTTTTTACTATCCTTCACAAGGATGGTTGCACTAGGTTTTTGGGTAAGTGCTCTTACCATGGATGTTGTAGGAATTGAATTGGGGAACGAGTCATGTTCTATTGCTCCTTTTAAGGCCTGAGACTCTTGTAGTCCACTTTCTAGGATAGGAGGCACTATGCTGAGTGTGTTGGGTTCACTCTCATCAACAATTTGACTATCTTGATGAAAATTAGCTACAAAAGCTTCAATTATAGGTTGTGGTTCCTTTTTCATGCCATTGGCATTAGTTTGTGCTTATTCCTTGCAACCAACCTCAACCAAAGTGTTTGGGACTTTAGCCATAATGTCATCCCATTCAACACCATCAATGAGCCTTGCTACAAAGCAAAAGAAAAGTGAATGAACATTAAACTTTGGTTGAGCTAATGATGCCATACCAATTTTATACAATCCATGTAGTTATCTTTCAGAGTTGCTATTTGATCTAATTATACATGTCCGAAGAAACTTTGTTGAATTCTACTTCTTCAAACAAGTGTTAATTTAAAAAATATTTAACAAGTACATGTGTGCAAAATATAAAGTAAAACCACAAGTGAAAAATTCCATGACCTACAAGTAAACAAGTATGCTCAAGTCATTACCTACTACTTTGATGTACTGCATATTCATTGTACATTAAAGTACTACTACTTGTTGCTACTTTGAACTACCTTGCTACTTATAGTTCAAAGTACATAGAAAAATATCTTGCAATGTGGTTAAACACTTAGACATCTTGGACAAGTACTTGCAAAGTACAAGTTCAAGTAAATAAGTATCTGAACAATTTAGCAAGTATGCATAAGTAACATTATTGCAACAAGTAAAAATTTCAAGGATTTACAAGTAAAAGTAAATAGATTCAAGTAATCTAATCTACTTTGAACTAGTGCATTACTTGATTCACAACTAGAGATGCAACTCAAAGTACAAAAAATGTCCTACAACATGGTTAACCACTTGGACCATTTGAACATGTACCTATAGTGCAAGTGGCAAGTAACAAACAATGAAAGGGTCTAATTACCTCCTTCATTATAGAATCATCTACTACATTTAGAAGTACACAAGTAAGGACATTACATCAAGTACAAAGACCCCCAAACAAGTGTTGAAACTACTTGAATCCTAATGTAGATACTACAATAGTAATTGTGAAACTCCAAGGGACTTGTCATACTTGTAAGACATTGTTCTAACCTCTCTCACAGTAAGCTTGATCACTACAATATAGTTCCAACTATTAGAGTACAAGTAATTTCTGCCATCACATTACTTGTGAACCAAGTGTTCAAAAAAACTATTAGAATCCAAAATTACACATGGTTAGATCAATAATTGTGAGACTTTAGCACTTAGCAACTTTTATTGGACCATAAACAAAATGCACTACTTGTGAATCAAGTGAAGAACTCAAGCTATGCATATTGTTACACAAAGTGCAAGTACCATCATGTAACAAATGAAGTTTCTATTATAGAGCTATGATGTATAATACATGCAAACCAAGAATTGTCCTACAAATTAAAAAAATACAAGCTTTGGATTAAGGTTTAAAGAAGTAAATTCATGCTTACAATCTATGGAAGGTAGACGGGCTTTTCCAATGCTTGTAGTGGCACTTGTTATGCATTTGTCATCCCTTTCAATCTTGGGCCTCTTGAATTGTAAGCTAATTTGGTTAACACCCTAACTGTTGAACCATTCTTCCAAAAAGTTTTCTCCACATGTTTGGCTTGCACACTTTCTTGAATCTTTACCTCCCACATGTACATTGAGGCAAAATGGATGATAAATGCACACACATGAGGTCAACACAATATTGTTGCAAGCAAAGAATAAACGACATAGGGGACAAGGACTAATAAAATAAACTCCAAATGTATTAGTAGCCATGGTGGTGGGATTTTCAATTGGAACTGGACTAACAATGACTCCTTCCCCCCTAACATAAGCTACACCTAGAACCCTAGAGTTTGAACCCACTTCTTAGTCTAACCACCTTTCAACTCAAGAACATCAAATATCTTTTGAACTTTTTGCAACCTTTCATGAGCATCTTTAAGCTCAATTTCCCTGTCCTTCACCCTTGTAGATTCCCTTCTCAACAATAATTCATGAAATTGCAAATCTCCTTCCACTTCTCTCAAACTTACAACCAATTTAATAACCAACGTTCTTGCTTAGTCCACATTTGCTGGATTTGAAAAACCTTGACACTTATTTCACACATAGCCAAGTTGTCTCTTAGTCCTTTTGCATTTTTTAAAAGACGTTCATTATTCCTCTTTATTGCCTGCAAGGATTTCTTCCTTTCAACCAAGCTTCCTTCTAATGTTTGTATAAGGGCCTACATATTTAAATTTCATTTTTTCCAAGTTTTCTTTTTTAGGAGGAAAATTTACACTCTCATTTTCAGCATACTCAAGAAACCTCCTCATTGATGCTAATTGTTATGGCAAAAAAACCTTCAATTGTTTAGAATAGTAAAAAATAACACAATCATCATTAATACCATCATCACTGTTGGGACCATGCCTTGAAGAAAAAGACCCCCAACTAGTTCCTTTGCTTATTTCGGATGGTGGCATTTTGGTCCTTCTCATTTGCTTTTAGTTATTGTCCCAAACATACAAAGCCCAATTAATAGGATTACTTTTCTTATGAACCAACCACCTTTTCAAAAATATGTTAAAATAGTCACCATTAAAGCAGGTGGATGGGCATAAATAGACTCATACAACTTCCAAATTTATGAACAATCTTCTACATTCAACAAATCAATTTTTATTTATTTTCCACCCATTAGAGGATCTTTTTCCAAAAATACTCCAAAAGTTCCTCATGTGTCACAATGTCTTAATTAATCTCACATTGAACGTCTAGTCCAAAGGCACTCAATTATAACTTCTCCCCAAACTCCTCCACAATTCATTGAGCACACCCAAGGGTTTAGTTCACCCTTTCACCAATAGAAATTGGCCAAAATGTAACCACTCTATTTGCAACTACATGCAACTATTAGTTATTTGCAACTACATTTTGAACATTTTTGCAACTATTTCTTGTGTTGGTCATATTTGTGACTATAGTGCAATTAGTTTGCAATTATTTTGGTGTTCATCTTTCGATGTGAACAACATTTAGTTTAGTTTTCATCCAAAAAGAACAATTTATGTCCCATTAGTTGCATATTTGACCAATTTAATTGTAACCTTTTGAGTATACAAAGGTGTATTTTGTGAATTCTAAGGAATATAGTTGGGTGTATTAGGATTTATAAATGTATATTTTGAATTTATATGAACAACCATATTATATGTGTATTCAAGTATTATTATTAGCATAAATGGCCTTGATATTATGGTTACACTAAATAGTGTATATTTTGAATATTTTAAACTATTATGTAAACTATTTGCTAAATATATTATGCCCATATTACAAGTTTATCCAAACCGTCTTATTATACATCTTAAAATGATTAAAAATGACATTTAATAATAATAATATTATATATTTATATTAATTACATGTGATAAAAAACTAAATTTCAATATTATCTTTGATTAAAATTTTAAATAGTAATATCTTATTACATAATGATCATAATGATGATGATGATGATGAAATTGATAGGAAAAATAATTATATAATTTCTGAAGTAATTATTAGATTAATATAATAATTACTATGAAATATTAGTATATAGTTTTAAGTTTTTATATTCCAAATTAATAATTGATAATTATTAATTATTAATTATCCAATGATTATAATCAATTACTGATATATAATTTTAATTTTCAGTTATATAATTTTATTATTTTATAATAATTACTGTATTAGTTAGAATGGAAATCGAATAGATTACTATACAAATGCAGAAATTATTTTTGAAGGAAAAATATACTTATTAAAAATATAAAATATTTATTGTAATAATTCCTAAATAGCTTTGATGAATGAACTAATAATATGAAGTAATAAAATAAAATAGTTAACCTTGGCTACCAACTAGCTACAATAATAATTCAATTAATGTTATTGTTACTATTAAATATTTACATTTATATTTATTATTTAAGTATATATATGAAAATAATAATGGGAATAATTATTTCAATTTTAGCCAATTATTAGTTAATTAAATTGGTTGATAGATTATTACAGTTAATATATATTTAAAATTGAGTATTATTACTTTTTATTTAGCAAATAAATTAAGTAATATTTCATAATAAATAATAATATAATTAATTCACAATCATAAGATATTGATGATTATTACTATAAATAATTAATTAGTTGGATAGTTTATAAAGTGAATTAATTAGTTTCTAGTTTACTTGTTGATTAATTATTTAGAAATTTTATTAATTTATTTTTCTATATTATATTCATTAAATATTAGTAATTTTATTAGTTAATTAGTTAATAAATTAATTAATTAGTTAGTTGTCACTTTTCTATTTAATTATATGCTTTTGAATATGACAATGAAAGCCAAAACATATGGGATAAATTTTATAATTACAAGTAGTTTGTAATTAAAATTGTTTAGTCACAAATGACTTGCAACTAAAAATTTTATCCCATTTGTTTTGGCTTTCATTTTCATCTTGAAAAGTATATAAACAAGGTGTTTTGTCTTACATTTTCATATTTAAAAAGATGGGCATATGGGATGAGTCAAAAAAAATAACTTAACCCAAAATAAATATAAATATTCATGTACCTACACTTAAATAACTACTTCCCTAACTTACCTATCTATTTTTCTACCTCACCTAAATAGGTATTTGGCCTAGGTAGGTAAATAGGTCCTATTTAGATAGGTGTTTATCCTAGATGGGTAGGTAGGTCCATAATTCAACCTACATACTTAAATATTGATTTAATTTTAATTTGGAAATTTTCAATTAATATGCCACATGGCAAAATTTTATTGCGCCATGTGTCACAATCTAAACCATACAAACATAAAAATTAAACATCTTAAATTACTTCAAAAGAATTTAAAAAGAATTTAATTACTAAGAGTTGGGACACATGGCAACACATAACTTGTTCCCATTGTTCACCAAAAAAGTTGCATCTTAGTTGCAAGCGACAATACATATATGACAAGTTAGAGGATGAAAATGTATTTCATTGACTTTTTATTTCATCCAAAATTCGTTGTCATTTGTGACTAATGTCAATGTGACTATTAAGATTTTAGTTGCAAATGTTGCTTACAACTAAAAATTAGTCACATGGACCAATTGCAAAATGGCCATTTTCTATTAATGTTTCCAATTTTTTTTGTTTTTTTTTGGGATATTGTTTTTTTGTTTTGATAACTTTCAACAATGGAGCTTGATGAATAGTTCGAAGCGCCATAGTTAACCCAAGTTCAACAACATTTACAACCTTAACAACAAACTTTTCTAACTATGATTTTGTTTTCAAAAACAAAACAAACTAAACCCTAGATTTGTGTTGTTGACAACCAACAAGGAATTGTAAACCCAAGCCCATTGAAGTATGAAAACCTACCTTGGTTCATCAAAGTATAGCCTATTAAAACTCTTGCCATTGCTTGATTCATCACAAAATCCCAGCATTGTTGAAGATGGTGCATTAAAATTTTGCTTTAAGGTAATTGATATCTCCAAATTTTCTATTACAAGGCAAGCTATCAACTATTGTGTTGTGGGGAGAGATGAAAAACTTGCATAGGTGGGAACAAAGTTGTGTTCAATTTAGGGTTCACTTAGGTTACCAAGTTACAATGTTGTGACTACATATGGTTTATGTAGGCTACTAATAGCCTATTTTTTATTCTCATATTTATTACTCCCCATTTAAAATTTCTTGTCCAAAATAAAGATTCAAACCTACTTTATCTACTTTTTAAAAATCCAACCAAGGTAAATTTTTTGTCTAGAATAAACATTCAAACCTACTTTATGTACTTTTTAAGAATCCAACCAAGGTAAATTTCTTGTCCAAAATAAACATTCAAACCTACTTTATCTACTATTTAAAAATCCAACCAAGGTAAACATGTCCAAAATACCTTGCTTTCACCCATGTGTCTTTCATTATACTTTTGCCTTAATGAAATGTTAAATAAATTTCATTTGACCCAATTCATTCATTACAAATTGAATCCTTGTTTTTATTTTTTATGAATTTATTTTAAATAAGTTATTTTGAATTACCTTGCATTTTATTACTTTGAGTCAATATTTTAAAAATTAAAAATAATATGGAGTTTACTATTACTATGATAAAATCATCTATTCATATCTATTTGAACAACTAGGGTTTCCACATATTTCTTCATGAAAAAAAAAAAAAAATTGTTTTGTAAAATATTAATCTTTTCTAACCCAAAATGTAATCCAAAAAAGGGTTTATTGATGCAAAGTAGCTAGTTCATCTTCCAATTTGAATTTGTGAAATTCGAATTGTGCATGTGTGGTGTTGTTTTTGCTTCCAAACTAGAGGTTATGGAAAGGAAGTTGAAGTGGTGCACATGACCATTTACATTACAAATGCATCCAATGCCACAAACTTGTGTGCACCAAAGGGTATTTGTTTTTAGGTCTCTCCTACTAAAAGAATGGTGAAAAAACTGGTGCAAATAGGGATTAGTGTATAGTGGTCATTTGCCACTTTGTAACAAAATGAGGTGACAATTGGAAGTTATTCTTGTAAAGCATTAGGAGTTTGAATGAAGCATGAAATAGAGACACATTTTTTTGGATTGATTGCATATTCCAAGTACCAAATCTCTATTCAAATAGATGATAGGAAAGGTGAATTGTTTGTTTAAGGTCAACTATTTGAAACATTAATGCATAAAGACAAACATTTGTTAAAAAACTAGAATACAATTGAAGCATGTGAACATAATAAAAGAACCCACTCTAGGGATAATCAACATTTAATTTAACATGTTTTAAAGATTTTTTTGAAAAAATCAGAATTTGGTTATAAAAATCAAACCCAATTTTGATTTGATTCTTATTAATTTTGAAACTAGAATGCATCCAATATCAACCTACCAAACCATTAACTATTACCCACCCAACATTCTAATTTATATAAGTTGTACCTTCTTGTACCAAGTTAAACTCAATTAGGCATTTATAGTTCTTACTTTATCTTGAATTAGGTTAATTAATAAAGTACAACAATTTTCTTTTAAAATGTTTCAAAATTAATTTTAGAAAAAATGACAACATAGTGGGTAACTTTTAAGTTGTGGAACTTCCTTCAATAGTTTACATAATAACTTCACCTTTTGAAAGTTTCTCCTCTAGGCTATTTATGAAATATGTTTTCTTAAACCAAGTCAGGGACCAAAAAATACAAAGGAAAAAAATTTGTGCTTTATGGTGAGTGGAATCAACATATGGGACTTGGAATTTTAAGGTGCATATGTATTGAAACTTTGTCATCAATGTTATGAAGGTTTGAAGCTCTAACTTTGTCAACTATGATTTTTGGTCATCCTTTTATTTTGTTTAAAAGTTAGAGTTGTGCTTCATGGCCACTAATATAAAACCTTCCTTTTTTAAACAAAATCTTTTCAATTGTGCACACCATTTGTAACTATATTACAACTGATTTTTTTTAGAATTTTAAATAAAATTATGGCAATTATTAATTAAGTTGATTCATCTATTATATTGGTATAAAGTTGAAAGCATTTTTCAACTAGGTGGTCATTTGTCAAATATTCTCGGAATTAACAGTGTTTTCAAGTTCAATGCTTAATTATGTTCATAAATAGTGTGAACCATGTTTAAACTAAAGGGCCATTTTCATAATGTTCTCGACATTTAAAGTTCTTTAGTTAGCACACAATCAAGACATTGACTGGTGTTCAACTATTTTGATGACACCATCAACACACATATATGGACGATAAAATATCTTAGAAGATGCATGAAATGTAATCTTGTTTCCAATTTTGTTGTCACTATCTTTCTTAACTAAACAAAACAACTAGTAAGCAATTTCATTTTTATACATAACATTTTAATATTTATTTAAAATTGTGATAACATTAAATTATATGTAATATTTTTTTTATAAATGAATTTTTTTTTGTGCATATAAATATAAAAATTTAAATTTCAAAATTAAATTTAAGGAAATTCTGAAATATAAAATTTTAATAATTTATGTTCAATATATGTAATTTATTATTTCTATGTAATCAAATTTAAGTTTACAATAAATCAAGTAATGATACATAATTAATATTTTTTGGAATTAAATTTTTTTTTTGGTTATTATTCTAGTATTTTTTTAATATTAATTTTATTAACAAGATTTATTTATTATGAACTTATAATAACGATCAAAATAGTTGGTAAGGATATTTAATGAATTATTATATAATTTCAGAAATTTATTATTATTTAAACACTAAAATATTTATTAAAAACTATTTATTAAATATTTTAATTTAATATTTAGTATATTATTTCATAATAATTATAACAAACTGGGGCAACAATACAAATAATAATAGTTAAATAACTAACCTAGTGTAGCTACTAACTATAATGTTATTATTAATGTTGTTGTTGTAATTTTAACTAATTATTAATTATGATTACATTATAATAATTATAATATCATTACAAATATTGGTGAGTTTTTATATTTTAGTTAATTAATAAATGTTCTATGAAATGATAATAATAAGTTATAACGAATTAGTAATTTTAAGAATATTGAATAATTATTAGTAATTAATTATTTAACAGATAATTATAATTAATTGCTCAAAAGTAAATAAATTAAATAATTATCATACTATCTAATAAATGATTTTTTTTCAATTATATAACCATGTAATCTTTAAAAATTTATGAATAATTATTACAAATAATTAATGTAATTAATTAGACCTAGGTGAGGTAGACTATTAATTTAAGTCTAAGCCTAAGCTTAGACTAGTTGTAATTTGGTTGTAATTATATTACAACTATTTGAGTTACAATTAGGTTGCAAATGGGTTACAATTAACTTACAACCAAAAAATTTATCCTATAATATTTGGCTTCCATTCTAAGAATCTTGACTATGTAAAGGAATGCACTAGGATTAATTGAGAAACATAATAATCATGAAAATGCAATAGCCATTTGGGATGAACTAATACAAAATACTCAACTTTAAAAGTTAAACCAAAAATAAATAAAAATCATTTGTTAAGTGCCATGCGGCTTAGGATTAGCCCTAGTTTAAACCTAAAATAAATGGCCTATGTTTAAGCTTAGCCTAAGTTTTTAGGCCTAGACCTAACCTATGTTTAGGCTAGGTGGCCAATGTCAAGCATCACATGGTTTAACCTATGGATGTGTATTTGCCATGTGTCATTTAACTATTCATTGACCCCAAACTTTGTGAGCGTACGATGTGTCATTTAATTATGCATTGTACCCAAAATTTGTGAATGTGGCATGTGTCAAGGTTGTGAGTGTGCCACGTGTCACCAAATCATTAATCAAATGTTCAATTTACATAGTTGCAACCTAGTTGAAATTGTAATTGGATTTTTGGTTATCATGTCTAATCAATAGATGAGGTTCATCCACTAGTCGAAAGCAATTGAAATGGTATGTAAGGGCTATTGTTGTGGTGTTGACATGTGACTAACATTTTCAACTATAATGTCAATTTTTGACTTGTACTTGCTGACTCTTTTGGTGTGTAGTTGAAAAAACCATTTCCTAGTTACAAAAATTACATTGCAACTACATTTCTTAAATTACATTCCTTTCAATTATATTTTTTGGTTGAAATGTAGTTGGAGACATAGTTGCAAAAGGGGGGCTTTTCTACTAGTGGGGAATATTTCTTGTAGAGACATAATGTTTTGAGATCCATATTTAAGATGTTGACCAATGTGCACTATTCACATGGCTTGTTTATACTTTGAAATAATTGTAGTTTATTAGGGTTTAAAATAACCTATTTGAAAAATTAAGCAATTTTCAAACATATGTTTCAATAATTAGGCACCATAATCTATATGTAATTAGTAAGCATTTTTCTTTGATTTAATTTTGGCCTATTGTGTAGTAGGTGCAACAATTAGCCTTGGGAGACATATGGTATTACTATAGATATATATAATGAGTATCAATAAGGGCATGAATATGAATGTCATGCAAATAACATTTCTATTTAGTGCTTACCCAACCAATATCTACTAGATAGGTACCATCAAGATTTTTATTGATAGATACCCACTACCTTACCATAGACATGTCCTTTTTAAACTACCTTTAAACATAAGATTGTAGGTAGCAAACAACCTGAGGCAAAACATGACTTTCTTCTTGAATGATGTAATTGTTTTTTCAATGTAGTAGAAAGGCAAATGTAACACACCCATCGCTAGTAGGAAATATGAACCAAAACAATTGCTACTTGAGTCACTTATGCTCTATATCAATATGTTTGCACTAACCAATTAATTTGAGGGGGCCAACATCTCCCCCTAGAAAAGGAAATGCCCCTAAATTTGTGAATAGAAACTTTTTACATGCAAGAGATTCAAGAATAGAGGGTATAACCCATTGGAAAACAACTTAATTCAAACAAAAAATAGTAAAACCAAATTGTGCTTTACAAAAATATAAATGCATGTGTTGTTTTTTCTAGTGTATTCAAAGGATGCATTACAAAGTGTAAAACTTGTGGAGGTAGGTGTTTCATTTTTCAACAAGCCCATTTGCCATCTATTTTTTCTTAGAATACTTGGTGGATATTTGGCAAACTTAATGGGGGGAAATATCCACCAAGTATTCTAAGAATCCTTAGGACTAAGGCTTTATGGGGGGAAAAAAACTTAATGAAATTTTTTATGTCACATAAAGCCTTAATCCTAAGGATTCACTTTACACATAGTGCCTTCAAAACATGTAAACAAGGAGTTGTCAAACTATATTTGATTACAATGTTGGAATATTAATGGTTGTTTAGTTTTTGGATAAATTGTTGTGGTTTATTTCAATAGCATAAGATTTTATGGCTAAGCAATGCTAAACATTTGTTGGTAAAAACATGTGTTACACCTAATGCCCTACAATTTATATTTACATGTGCACATAATGCAATTTAGTTCCTTTCAAAGTTGAAATCCTATGTCTTGATTGTTACCATAAATTGGTTTAAGCCCTTCAATGCTTATAGAAGTGTTTGTGGTTGCTCATGTTACCCCACCTTTTAATATTGTTTTCAATACATAGCTTTTGATCTTTTCTTCTACAAATTTATTTTTTGTCCTTTGCTAACTTTAGTACCTTTTACATGGAAGATTTTGAAATCTCACATGTTATGCATTGGGTATGTAGATAAGTTCATAGGAAATGAATTCATGCTTCGGAAGTTCAAAAAGGAAACTATGTTGAAAGCTAGAGAGTTGTGGGGACTAATAGATGGAAAAAATGTGAAGCTAGGAAAAAGTGAAACAATTGCCATATTTGCTTATATGCAAAGAGAAAGTCATGCTTTCAATCTAATTGTGCAAAGTCTATGATAGCCAATTGCTTGCAATAAAAAGAAAGATTACTATGAAGGGAATCTAGGAGGCATTCCAAAAGCAATATGTGTATAAGGGCTTAACCAATAGGCTCTTCCTCACGAAGAAGTTCTTCACTTTCCAAATGAACCCAAATGACACCATGGAAGAACATTTGAACAAGTTGGGAGCAATAGTAGAGAGTTGGACGCCATAGGAGTGCCAATTCTTGCGAAGGTGAAGGTTATATTCATGAATCTATTTGAAAGTTGTCAATTTTTTGTCACTTTTCCAAAGTTGATAAAGTCCATCAATCTTGCAAAAGTAAATTGGGAGGTCATAGCAATGAAATTGCTAAATGAAGATGAAAAGAATTAACTGGGTATTTTTAGTTTGAGACTATTCTAGTGTTACTTCAAAAGAACTTTGAATCCAAAAGTGGTAGGGACAAAACAAAGGATGTTTGTAATTACTATAAAGAGGTTGGTGATTGGGCAAGAGAAAATAAGAAAATAAAAGTTGATTTGAAAAAGAAAAGTGAGCAAAATAATAATTTTGAAACTAGTGATGTGGTTATTGGTGAAGCTTTCATGTATGCACCTTGTTTGTTGCCCTAGGGTTTGGAACATGGTACATAGATTTGTCACTCAAATGCATTTGTTATGAACTCAATTAGTTTAGATATTATGAGAATAGGTCACCTATCAAGATTTACATGGGAGATAATTCCATTCAAGATGTTATTGGAAAGGGCAACATAAGGTTACAAATCCTAGTGGGGGACAAATAACCAATTGAAAATATGTTCACAAATGTTCTGCATATCCCTGGGTTAGTAAATTTTTTTTTTAATGACCAAAGTAACTTTATTAGGTCATGTCATTGAGTTTAAAGAGAAAAAGTGCATCATTAAAAACAACTAGAAAAAAGTTGTTGGGCTAGGCATGAAACAAAATTATTTTTATGAATTATAATGTAACATTAAGTTGGGGGCAATAGAGACTACTCAAGTTGCTATTTTTGAAAGGGTAGAAAACATAAATTTGTGGCACAAACATTTGGGTTGGCATCTAGGTGTAGAGAATATGAAATTTTTGTTAAAAAAAAATCTTGTAAAAACATTTTATCCAATTGTGTCTAACTCTAAATAGGACATAAAAAAATAATAACCAACCCAAATAGTAGCCTCTTTTGATTGATTTCAATGATTCTTTAGAGTTGGTACATAGAGTGTGGCTATTGGCCATTTCTAAGGTTTTTTGTTTATTAGATAGTTTGTTACTGTTTTAAACCCACTTTAGTGGCTTGGAGGGTGGAAATACATTATAGACATTAGAAAATGTTGTCACAATTTATTTTCAAAATTGGACAACTTTCAACATCCACCAAGCTAATATTAAAAGAGGGTTTCATAAATTATACTCAAAATAAAGTAATTCAATTGCCAAATAATGCAATTATCAAAGGAAATCATATCTTTTGGTTAATATGAAATGATGAAAAATATATTTGTGAGAAAATAAAACCTATAAAAATATACTGCAAAGTGAAAATATACTTTAAAATGATTCAAATAATTACAAAACTTGATGATGTATTTAGTTATACATTGAATACAAATTGATTGTACCATTTCAATTACAATTGAAAAGTTTAATTCGTGTGATTTCACAAAAAAATCTGTACAAGTTTTTCATTCAAAGAAACATAAGTCCATTGAAAAAAAATGTTTTGATGAAAAATTACTTTCATTTGAAAAATAACAAGAATTTTGTTGGAGACCTTTGTATTAAAATTGATTTTATGTGTTTATCAACATGCTAGATGAAATCAAAGAAAAATTGCCTTCAAAATAATACAAAACATACCAGAAAAAAAAACACATTTTATTGCCTAACAAAGTCCCCTAGTATTGTGCTTTCAACTTGCAACCACTTTTTCCCATAAAAAGCCAAATTTCTAGTGAGCTTGAAATCCTCAAATTTTTGAACCTCTTCCACAACAAGTCCCACCCCTTCCTTTATTTTTTGTCCCAAACAATTGTTTTGATCACCTAAATATTTATTGGACATTACTTTTAGGACAATCAAGCAAATTCACCACAATCCAAACCACACAACCAACACACTTCAAATTTCAAAATTACACAATGCTTACAACTTATATCACCAAACTTTATACATCATGCTCAAGCACATAAATTTTTCACCTAATCACAAACATTGAAGATGTTAAGTCCATCAATGCTATTAACTTCCTCTATTTGATGCTTATCCTATGTTATTTCCTTTTTTTTCTATCTTTTCCAAAAATTAAAATCCCTAAAGGCCTTTTTTTTGGCATTCTTCCCCTTTCCTATCTCCAGTGTTCACCCTTGTACACTTTTTTACTATTTATCTAACCTTATTTACAATTCTTCAAAAGGCATCACCTCCAAGTTCATCACACATGGTAATTCACTCCTTATGTTTGATCAAATGTTCCCTACCATCTAGTGCATGAAGGACATAACAATATCAACATTGACAAGGAACTAGAACTCACCTTCTATGAAGGTTGTGTGCAAGGCAAGCAACACAAGGAAACTTTATCAAATGAAACAACATCTTGCACATACAAGAAACTTGGATTAAACCATTCCAATGTTTGGGGAATAGTCAAGACATCATTTTTCAATGGAGCAAAATATTTCATAACGTTCATGGATAATGTTTTTGACAAGTCATTTGTTTACACTTTAAGGAACAAAACAAAATGCTTTTAGAAGTTCAAAGAGTTTACGGCTTTTATAGAAAACCAAATAGGAGAAAAAATCAAGGTCTTTAGGAGTGATGATGGAGGGGAGTTCAAGTCCAACGATTTTCAAAGTTTTTGAAATCCCATGGAATTCAACACCAAATGTCTGCACTATACACATTACAACAAAATGGGGTGGCAAAACGATTGAATTGCACAATTGTAGAATCAATAACTTACATATTCCACCACTAAAAATAGGGCTTGAAATATTGCGTGGAAGTAATGACCATTGTTGCAAACTTCAAAGCAAGATCTTTGCACAAAGTAATTGAAAGAATAACACCTAAAGAGCTCTAGAGTGGGAAAAGGCTAGTAGTAAAATGCCTGAAGGTGTAAACGACTATGATGCTTATGTCCATAACCCTAATTAAACAAAAACTAAACTAAATTCCAAAAACACTAGATGTGTTTTAATGGGATATGATCAAAACTCAAAAACATACAAACTAATGGACAAGGAGACTTCAAGACTAATCATTAGCCCATATATCATATTCAATGAGGGAACTGAAGACACAACTTTTAGTGGCATCATCTTACATGTGAGGATTCAATTAAACCAAGAGCACAACAAACCATTACCCTTGAAGATGGGTTTGAAAGTGATGAAGAACCTATTCATGAAGGAACAATTTGTGATAACATCTCACCTTTAGAAACATCTTGCAAATTAGAGAGCTCACCAAAATTGTTTGTGGATCTCCCAATTTTTGCAATGCTAAAAAGACCTATTATTGTTAGCATCACAATAAGAATTTTTTTTATGATAGTAGGGGCCCCCTTTTAGTTCACGAATTTTGTAGCTTATGTTGTAGCTATTGAAAAACCATTAACATGGCAATAAACTCTCAAGAGAAAAAACATGGATAAGTGGGTCGAAGCTACAGATGAAAAATATCACATGCTCATAAAAAATGAAATGTAGGAATTTACGGTGTTACTTGAAGGAAGGATTCCTATCAAGAACAAATGGGTGTATTAGATCAAAAGAAAAGAAAATGGAGAGATTGATAAATACCATGTGAGGTTAGTCACCAAAAGATTTTTACAAACAAAAGCTATCAACTTTCATGAAACCTTTGCTCTTATTGCAAATTTTCCTTCTATTAGAACAATGTTAGCACTAATAGTTGCATTCAATTTCAAAATACATCAAATGGATGTTAAGAGCACATTTCTAAACAAAAAAACTAAAGGAAGAGGCTAGGTGTATATGGTGCAATTAAAGGGCCTTATCAAGATTATAAACGTAGGGGATTTGTTTGCAAATTAAAGAAAATTATTTATAGCTTGAAGCAAGTTCAAAAAGTTTGGCATGAACAAATAAATAGTTCTCTTCTAAACTTTAGTTTCCAAAAATCCCAAGCATACCACAACATCTACAGAACGTTAAATTAACAAGATTTTTCTTATATCTTATTATTTTATACATGGATGACCTTCTCATTTCAACAAAGACATGATAGCCATAGAAAGAGTGAAAAAATTCGTATGGTAGGTATTTGAGATGAATTTAGGAGAATTCACATTTTTCCTTGGAATCCAAGTAATGGTCAAAAATCACAAGAGACCAAAAGAAAATAACTAATAGTCTCAACCAATTTGAATCCATAAGAAAGATCCTAAATCCTTGGAGAATTGCAAGTTTATAGCAACACCTCTAGAAACCAATAGTAAACTTTGTAAGTTGCCCACAACAAGGACATATAAGGAAATTGAAGCAATGAAGGAGGTGCCATATAGAAAACTTGTCAATAGCCTAATGTATGTCATGGTTGCCATTGGGCCAGACCTTTCCAATGCAATTAATGTAGTTAATCAATTCATGCAAGATCCCTCATCAAAATATTAGGTGGTCGTTGAGAGGATTTTCAAGTGGGCAATCATATCCTTGGGTGGTACCACTAGGAACATCACACCTTCATTTTCCTAGACCATCAAACTTTGAAAAATCATAGGAAACATTTTAATGAACATTTTCATAATTTTTTTTTGAATACATTTATTAGGTTCCATAGATTTTGAAATCTCAATAATATCAAGAATATTGTGTATTTTGATGTTCCTAGTCTTTGCATTTAAAAAATGTTTCAGGAACACAATGCCTATATTTTTCCTTGAACTTTTTAGTTAGAAGCACAAATTTGGAACATGATTTATGAAATTTTTTTCAAAATTAATTTGGAATTTATTTTATTTTTAAGTTTTTATTTGATCATTGATTGATGAAATATGATTTACTTATGAATTTTCAAAGTTGAAGTTATCGATTTTTTAAGGGGCCATTTTAATTAGGAATATAAATTTTAATTTTTTTGAATTTTTAAAACTCCCAAATAGATTTCAAACCATATATTAGAACATGAAAAAATAATAAATTATAATTGTGAAAACATTTAACGAAAAAGGCCCAAAAAAATGATTTGACTATTTTTGGTTCATTAACCATTCCTTAGGTGGTTCCTAGTGGTACCACCCAAGGATGCATTCACCCAAGTACATACAAGAAACACAAAGTTTGTGGTTGTAATATTCAAGAGGTGCCAATTATGTGATTTTGATAGGCTTCTTAGGTTCAAATTGGGACAAAGATTTAGACTCTCGAAAATCCATGGTAGGGTTCGCCTTTTTATTAACAAATGGTGTTACAAATTGGGCTAACAAAAAATAACCAACAATTGTGTTCTTTTCAACTAGGGTAACTAGGGAGGCATATGGTTGAGGAGTTTGTTGCATGAGTTCAGCTTCCTTCATAACAAGCCCACAAAAATTTGGATTGATAGCTAAGGAAGCCTTGCACTCATTAAGAACCCCGTGCACCACAAGAAAACAAAACGCATCGACATTCAACACCATTATGTCAAAGAGATGGTGAATGCCAACAAAGTTTCCTTTCAATATTGTTCCATGTTTAACATGCGGGTCAATGTCTTAACAAAATTTGTCCTTGCACTAAAACATTCAAAATGCATGCAAATCATAGGACTCATAAAGCTTGACCAAGTGGAAGTGTAAGTAATGAATGGTGAAGTTATGTTCGATTGCAATGTTGTTGGAATATTAGTGGTTGTTTAAATTTTGAAAAGATTGTCGTGGTTTATTTCGATAGCATATCTTGATGGCCAAGTGGCATTAAACACTTGTGAGCAACATGTGTTACTACTCAATGACTTGCATTTTATATTTACATGTGTGCAAAATGCAGTTAAATATTTTTTAGAACTAAAATCTTAATGTGGATGCAAGCTACAATGGCTCACTTTTATGACAAAACAATTTTTTCCATGGGTACCCTTTATTCAAATGCATGTGGTGATTAATATATCTTTAAATCTATTACTTGAGATTTGGATCTAAACTTATAAGTTCATTATGAAAAGAATTGATAAAAAATTCATTTGTTAGTAGTAATGGACTTTTGAAGTTGAAAAATGTGAACTAGTTGCTTGATTAAAACATCATGAAATGGAAAAATTTATATTGATTCACATTCCAAATTTGTTATTGGGACTCAATATATAATGTAATACAAGATGATAAATTCATACAAAGAATCTTCTCTTTCAAAACTTTAATCGTTTAAAAGTTAAGGACTTTTGAATGGTCAAAATTTGACCATGTTTTTATAAATTTAAATGAGTTGTAATTTATTTTATTTTTTCAATTTCTTTGTTCTAAAAGCATATATTTTGAAAACTTTAGATGGGGCATTATTCACATGAACTTTGTAGGTTTTCCATTTAAGACTTCTAATTAAAAAATTATATCAGCTATAGTAAATACAAGTTTTCACATAGATTTGGAAAAAATTGTAAGCTATTAAACATGTATTATTCAAACATTTAAATATTAACATTTTTTAAACAACCATGTTCATTTGAACCATTTAAGAAAATCTTGTATGAACTTATAATGAATGTAATTTTTACCAATATTGTGCCACCATAACTTACATCTATGCCTTATGTCTTGATTGTTAGCATAGATTAGCTTAGGCCCCTCAATCCTTACACAAGCACTTGCTCATGTTACCCACCTTTTAACATTGTTTTCAATACATAACTTCTGATCTTTTCTTCTGCGAATCTATTTTCTCTCTTCTCCCAACTTTAGTACCTTTTAGATGGAGGACTCTGAGATCTCAGAAAACAGGGGTCTTGTAACGAAGCATAATACCCCCAATGGCCAGAGCTCACAATGAGGCTAAATTCCCCACACCACAATTGCCCTAAATAACAGAGGCAAAACAGCAATAATTATAGGTTTTGGCTTTTGAGAAATGGCTTTAATATTACATATACCTAATAGAGGAATGTGCATATTGGCATAAACTTAGCAAGAACTGAAGTCTGTACAATTGAAAGTTTGCAGTTCCCACTTTGCAATTACAGTTCCAAAAAAATTAGTTGCACTTGAAGGGTGTTTCAAAAGGCTTGAGATGAAGACTACTTTCAGTACAGTTAAAATACGAAGCATAAGTTCCAGTACTTAACACTAAGAAATATATAAGTTCAAGAGTAGGTTAATCACTGATTAGGATGTCATATCTGTTGGGTTAATTAGGCTGCATCATGCTTTCATAAACCTCATAATACTCTCTCCAGCCATCAGGCTTGGCCTCCTCGTCCACTGGCAATGGTACCTCCAAAACTCTAAACAAGGAAACTGAAAGTGCGAACTCCACATTGTCAGTGAGCTCAAACACACACACATCCCCTTCTTCCAGATAGTGGCTCCTTGCAAAACCCATGAAGCTCAACCTTGACTTCTTGGGTGGCATCTCCAGCCACAAATGTGCTTCCCGGGGCTTGTCAGAAATTGCATCCAAAAGAGTGATTGAAAGCCTTCTCTCATGCAGATCCTGTAGCATCTCCGGATCTGCTACAAACTCCAGAGGCAGATCCTGCACTGGCATGCATGCATGAAGCAAAACCACCATGATCAGAGACCCAGAAATTTAGGGATTCAATTCCCATACAAATTTTGCCAATTTTTTTGCTGAGCTGCAGATGACCCTAAACCCTAATCTTAGCTGCAGCTGCCAGATCCTGAATTCTTTGTCCAAATTTTGCTGCCAAGGGTGGGTGGGTTTAGAGTATAGGGCTGTGTACTAGAATTTGCTGTGACAGAAATGATTTCGAGTGCAGATCTATATATGAACTTTGATTATGATATTATTGGAGCAGAAGAATCTCTTACGAGTTCAAAAGACTTATAAGCTTGTGAGGCTTTGAGAACGACAAGATAGTAGGGGTTCTTGCAGTCGTCAGCGAATTCTGTAGCTGCCTTCAAGGCTTTGTCTCTCTCCACTTCAGTCACAGGACCTCTTTTAGAAACAAGCACACATGAGTAGCTGCACTTCCTGTTAGTAGCAGCTGCACTACTAGAGCTGCCTCCCCCAGGATTCATGATCTCTTTCTTGGTCACTCCATCATCCGCTGCAATCACGACTCCGCTCTTGCAGCTGGGAGTCATGCCTGCAGGCGCAGTACTGAACAAGCGGATGGCTGGAAGCTACATGTAGCTGCATGTGCAGCAACAGCTGGTGGGGTACTTCCTTTCTCAGTGACTGATTTCTTCGCAGCATTTTGGCTGCAAGACTGAAACATCTTTGTGAATTGCTCACAGGATGGTTGTAGTGATCAGCTTCCCCAAGTCCATGGCCTAGTCCTTGAGGAAGGTCCGCATCTGAGCCTGCACCCTGAATCTTCTTTTCTTCTTTTGGGCGGAACCTGAAAGGCTTCGGTGCAGTGATCCGTGGGTTATTTCATCATCGTCCTCTTCTTCATCATCATCATCACTGGAGCTACTGAGTTCGATACAGAGCGCATGAGACCCATGATCATCACCAAGGATCTGATGCTTCCGTTTCCCTGAGAAGCCCTGCTGAGTTCCTGGATGATCAGACTTCTGCTGCAACCTTTTCGTGGAGCTAGGCATCTTGCAGCAATCATATGCATCGCCCCAAAGGTGAAAAAAATTCTTAATTTGATAAAAGAATGAGCAAGTTATGTTCATTGAAAGTGAAAGGGGGTGATTTGCAGAAATTGACCACATGTTAGTCTAGCTTGCGTTTTTGACTTTAAACTTTTTCTACATTTTTTTTTTTGTTTTTACACTTCAAAGAAAGTTTGTGAAGCTTAAGGTAATGCATCCAGAGCTTTTTAAATTGTTGAGAATGGACAAGTAATGAGAAAGATATGAAACTTGAAAGTGAGGGGGTCTATATGCTTGTTTTTTTTAATTTTTTGAGTGAGGTCAACCTATGTTAATAATACATGTGTAATCAAAGTGACTAACATAGTCAAATTTGTACACGTGTTAGATAAATGACTAATTTTAGTCACATTATTAGTAGGTTGATTACATGTAACCACTACATAAAGTCCAAATTAGTTATAATAGACAATGGTATTTTTGTGGTTTGTCAAAATGGACATGGTTAATTTGTGGTTAAAAAAATTTGACACTACAGTCATGTAAGTTAAATTTCACTAGTGAAAAGGACATGCTTTTGTTGTAGTGGAAATTCATCTTCATATGCACTATGCTTAACTTGGTGAAACTCTACATCATAATGTTCATTACTATTTATATTAGTGTCAAAATCTGAAGTAAAAACATCCACCCATTTTGGCATGGTCGAATTATATTAGTAAAGAACCTTAGTCTAGTCATATTAGAGCCATAGTAATCTATATGTTCTACAAGGCATCACTCACATCACGGACTACAACTTTTGAGTTCATACTATGTAGCAGGTTTATCATAATTAATGGCAACACCTCCACATTAGCTCATGGACCATGTTTCACTTAGATCCTCCTTCATTCCACATCCAATATTGCCCCAATTTCTATTAAGAAATCCAAATCAAACAATATGTCATAGTTGTCAGTGTCTATTACCATAAAGGTCATAGTACATTGTACACCTCCAACCTTAACATGTATTTTTCTAATCCTCCCCATGGCTTGTGTCACGGCTCCATAAACAATTTTGGAGGTTTCAAATTTGATGACCAAATGCATTATGCCCAACTCTTTGACCATCCTAACAGCCATGACGGATGTGGATGCTCTAGTATCCACCAATCCTTTAACCACATAATTGTTTATTCTTACCAACAAATGGAAAGTCTTGCTCCAATGTGTTTTGTTGATACAAATTTTCCTAAAGACTAGAGATGCTAAGACCATGGATACTTGGTTATTTGTTGTTTATGTATCTCTTTTTCATCTAGCTAGTTTTATTAGACTTTCAAGGTGTTTTAGTTCCCCTGGTATCATGAAAATTATCTCCATGGGTGAAAAGGAAATCTTCTTTTTAATGAAATGGGAAAAAATCTTAGACCTGATAGAAGTCTCCCTATTCATCTTTATTCTCTCTCCATTAGCTTCAGGGGTTTTCATAATTCCACTTGACGTGATGCACTCCCAACTCCTTGAGGGATTCAAATGTGAGTCCAAACTGAAAACAATGGAAAAGTAAGGAATCGGGCTCCCTAATTTGCAACACTTTGGAGGGGTAGAAGGGTGTGCTAGAGCTTCGGGATGGGACTAGAAAGAATGACAAGCATCAACTATTCACACGGACCTGCACAAAACCAACACAAAGTCGTTAGTGCATAGTTGGAACATTTTTGGTGTTAGGACAAACCACGGGCACCTTGGACTCACAAGATTCACCACTTGGGGGAAGCCACCACCTTCCCCCTTATAGTATACTATGTGCCTCTCCATGAGGCCCACATCCAAATGGCATTTTGTCATGGGACTCCCAAGTGGGAGTCCCGAAATTCCCACAACTAGGACTCTCACAACTTTGGGGGCCTATAACTTTGCGTGCAGACCTTTAATTGAGATGAGGTTTGAAGCAAAGTTGTAGTTCTTGTCAAGAGCTTTCTAGTGGTATGTTGCAACCCACCTTCAAGTAAGAAAATCGGGTTGATTCCCGACTTTTAGTGGTTGGGAGTCAAATTGCCCATTCAACTCCCGACCCTTCTTTTGGCCATAACTTGTGTTTCAGATGTCCAAATGGGTCATGCAAGCCCATTTTAAACATTTAAATTTTAATAACTTTTCTAATTTATAAAGAACTTTTCAATCCATTGAGTTTTGACCCCTGTAATCATTTTGTGAACATTCGGGAGTCCACTGGGACTCCAACTCCCAAAGTGGGAGTCCCTTTGGGAATGTGAGGGTCTATTCCCTCACACTTTCTTGCGCTTTCAGGAGCATGTGGCATGATTACTGGGTTTAGCCTCTTGGCCCGCAACCTTGCAACCCCTTGCTTTGGTTGCGAGCCCAAGGCTAAGGTTATGACATGACGCCACTTCAATAAGCATCCTCCTTCTAGGTACTCATGTGTAAGAGAAGAAATTTTCATTTCCACATAACTTGTTTAATTGTTGAATGTTCACTTTTTCATCATCCATTAACACCTCCCAAAACTTTGTTGTTTTAGAATTAGACTTCCCATCCTTGGGTTTTTTCGAACACATGTCCTTTGAATGACCTAACCTTAAATAGAAAAAACATTTTATTTCACAATTTTTCGTCCCATGAAACATGTTGCACTTGGCACATTTTGGTTGTGGTTCATTCAGTCTTGGACATATAATGGTTAGATGATATCTTCATTTGTAGATCTAGCATCCCCCGAACATAATGGAAGAAGATGGTGTATCAAAATTGGGCACATTCATTTTTAAAAAAAGTAATGAACTTGTTGTTCAAAGCAGTAACTTGTTTTTCCATCATGGTTTTAAAAATTCCTTCTTCTTGTTCCTCCTTTAGAGGTTCATATGGTGTTTCCCTAAGCTTTCCAACACCCTTTCCAATTTCGTCATTGTTCCTACCAACTCTTCAATATTTGTAAAAGTTCTTACCACACATAACTTCCAAATTTTTTGCTTCAATTTAGCCAGAAATCTTTGTTTTTGTTCAACATCCTATATTTTGCCCCTTTGAAAAACCCTATCAAGACGTTCAAAAGACTTTTGAACCCTTTCCTTGGGTTTTTATTTGATGGTATCATGAATTTGGTCAAATTTGGTTTGTATTAAAATTTGTGACATTGTGACAATGTTTTGGGTCTTCATAACATGCAAACATCCAAGTGTGCATTCTTACTACAATATGAAACTTTCAAAATACAATTCATAATTCCAATCTTGTGATGTAACTTAGGACAATAGTTCTAGTTGGGCACAAGATCCTTTCACATTTGTGTCTGTAGGTAACAACATGTCACTAATCTATGGGATTGAAACATTCCTTTCGCTGATTATCTTTTTTTCATCAAGTTGAGTTAAAAGATTAATGAAATAGAAACTAGACCCACTAGATTATATGAAGACCCCATTGTCGTCCATCAAACCTTACCTTGAACTTCAACCATGTTGTTACTTTTGAAAAGAAGCCATCATGAATAATGGTGATGGCAATATCCTTGACCTTTGCCTTTGAGGGATCAAATCCAAAAATTCTTAAAAATGCAAACCATGTTATTTTTAGGATCAATGAACTTGTTTGTGACTCCCATGAAAATCCCATTTCATCAAAATCAGAGACTCCAACCCTTATCCTCCAATTCATTTCATCATCATACCTTCCACACTCAATCCCCTAAAGAAATCATGAATTTGTCATAACTTTAATTTAGCAAATTTTTTCAAGTAAGAAATTCAATTCATCATTTTCCATGATTGGACCTAATGGAATAAAGTCAAATGGTAAAAGAAAGAAGAATTGCTCATTTGAAACTTCCATTTGGTATTGCAACCCACTTCTTGGAGTTTGCCATATCATCTAGGTCAACATGCGGGATCTCACGCCAATGTGTTCTACCCTCAAAATTCAACCTCTTGCTTGGAATAGATCTTCCACACTAGGTATGAAAAAGTTAGGAAAATGATTTGGTGAAATCGCACTTTTAGGAATCCATATATTTCTTATTGTAGGAACCCTATTTAACCTTTCCGAATATGTAGTGATTACTCTATGAAAGGTAGGAAGTGAAATGGTACTATTTCTAGAGTTCTATTATCGATTACCAACCTCTTGTTCCATTGCATATCTTGCTTTTGCATAAAATTTGTTATAAAATTATTGCTAAGTTTAATAGTGAGATCACCAATTTGAGCTTCATTAGGATGAAGTCCTACAATGTTCAGAACCCCAAAGCTCAACAAACATATAATTACTACCCCAACTTGGGGCCCAATTTGTCTCTTTGGGTAATCAAACCTATTCATGTATTTCCTGAGTGACTTCATCTATTTTGAGCTCGTCCTCATTGGATCCTGACATATTGTCATGAAAAATAAGCAATTCCAAATTTTTGTCATGTTCCATCCACATGGTAACTCTCATGATAATGCCACATGGTAACCCATGATAATGACTTGTTCTAAGACCAAAAGAAGCATAACACAACTTATTAACCCTTGAGCTTAAAGAAGGTTACTATAACCTTTTGACAATTATAATTTTGTCAAATAATAGATTAAGGTAAGAAAAGTTTTCAAACCGGACATGCAACCTTTGCTTCTATGTCATAATTCATTACGAATTTGTTGAACTCTAAGATTTCCACAAAGTCATTTACTGCACTATAAAACTCATTCAACTATTACTCTATTTAGGTACTATCCTGCACAATTTCAAACCTCAACCTAACTATTCCTTCAAGATTTTTGAAGGTTTAACCATGCATAAGTTCTTTCAATGTTCAATCAATCTTATGAGCTACTAATCCCCATCACTAACA
>Ga0209208_10001105_pt1 | contig 37566 bp, 29 predicted proteins | sample S1TSphfallax_3_FD_187694 | JGI IMG/M metagenome (GOLD analysis project Ga0209208, IMG submission 187694) | Host-associated microbial communities from peat moss isolated from Minnesota, USA - S1T2_Fd - Sphagnum fallax MG (SPAdes) (version 2) | ecosystem: Host-associated > Plants > Peat moss >...
CTCTTCTCCTCTCCCGGCACCTTCTAGTCTCCTCCTTCTCGCACCCGTTTTCATCCCCCGTTGCGCCGAACCCGCCGTGGGCCATTCACAGATCTAAATAAATATTTTCACTTTCGCAACTGCTTCATTCCAAGCCACTTCCACGCAAAATCGAAAAAATCCTCTCTCCGCTTGGTTCGCCCGCACGAAATCCTCAGCGCAGGTAAAGGAGCCTACTCAAATGACCGAACGCCAGAAACGCCGCTTAGAAGCCCGCCGCCAAGCCAAACAGGCCAAAAAAGAAATTTCTCAAGCCCAGCTTGCTGCCAACCAAGCCAACGCACAGCTCAGCACAGGACCCTCTTCAATAGAGGGTAAAGCCATCTCCTCTCAAAACAACTTCCGCCACGGCCTAACCCAAACCGAGGGAGAAATCACCTTCTTGGAAGGTGAATCCAAAGAAGCCTACGCCAAGTCCTTAGCCGGTTTCCAGAAGGAATGGAACCCAACCACCGAAACCGAGCACGAGTTAGTAGAACGCCTGGCCACCAGCCAATTCCTTCGCCGCCGAGCCGCACGGCTGCAAAATCAATTCCTGGCTCCCGACGGCACCATCACCGACCAAAAACAATTCGCCCTCTACAACCGCTACGAAACCCAGCACCAGCGTGCCTACAACAAAGCCCTCGCCGATCTCATGCGCCTGAAATCCCTCCGCCTCCGAGAGCAAAATGGCTTCGAATCGCAAAAGCGAAAAGACGAAATTCACGCCTATAAAATCAAGGCCTTGCAAGACCGCGAATACCGCAACAAACTCCAGATTCTGGAGCGCGAAGCCCGCCTCACTCTCGCCCAAGCCAAACTCAGCAAGGAAAACCAGCCAAACACCGCCTCGGACGCTCCCGAATCTAACCTACATCCGGTGCAGCATGACCAAAGTGCTGTCGAAATCGCCGCGTAACCGCACACTGATGCCGTTCTGCATCAAATACGCGCCGCTGGCCTCAGACGTGCTGCCCTCCAGCGTCTCCATACGGTAGACAGCCCTCGTGTCTAGACCTCGCAGCCTGATAGTGGGTGCAGGCGTGTTGTATTCCTGCGAATGCCGAAACGCAAAAACCACGGCCTCCTTGCCGTCTTTTGAAACATACTCATTGGAACTCGTGTCATTCTCGTCCGGCAGCAGCAGGCGATACAAATCTCCTAACTGCACCGTCTCCCGAATCCGCTTATCCAATGCAATCATCTTCGCCGCCAGCGCGCTGTCCGCCTCGCTAAACTTGTTTAAGTTCGAGCCAATCCCCAGCGCCCCCTGCATCGCCACCAGAAACCGATACTGCAGCGGAGTCGACCTTCCATTCATGTTCGGCACGTCCGTCACCCACGCCGACATGAACTTAGCCGCATACGCCTCCGAGAAACCCTCCTGAATCCGCAGCCGGTCAAACGCCTCCGTGTTGTCGGACGTCCAGAACTCCTCCACATACGGCAGCACGCCCAAATCAATCCGCCCGCCGCCTCCCGAGCACGACTCAATCTCCAGCCTGGGATGCTTCTCCCGCAGCCGCTTCAAAATATCGTAGTAGTTCCAAACATATCTCGCCCATAACTCCTTCTGCTCATCCGCCGGCATCTCGGGCCATCCCGGCTCCGCAAACACGCGGTTCATGTCCCACTTGATATACCGAATGTCATTCTCGCTGGTCATCTTGTCCAGAAAACCAAAGACATAATCTCGCACCTCCGGCCGCGCCAGGTTCAGCACAAGCTGGTTCCGCAGCTCGCTCCGCGGCCGGTCCGGGAAATTCATCACCCAGTCCGGATGCGCGCGGTAAAGGTCGCTGTCCGGGTTCACCATCTCCGGCTCAAACCACAGCCCAAAGTCCATGCCCAGGCTCTTCACATGATCAATCAGCGGCTTCAATCCGTTCGGAAATTTCTGCTGGTTCACCGTCCAGTCGCCCAGTCCCGCATTGTCCTTGTTCCGCTTGCCAAACCACCCGTCATCCACCACAAACAGCTCCACGCCCAGCTTCGCCGCCTTGTCCGCCAGCGTCTCTTGCCCCGCTTCATTGACATTAAACTCGGTCGCCTCCCATGAGTTATAAAGCACCGGCCTCACTCGCCCTTTGGAGATAGTCCGCTCCAGGTCATGCAGCATTCTCGACGCTCCTCCAAACCCATGCACCGAAAATCCTCCATAAAACTCCGGAGTCTCCAGCGCCTCGCCCGTCTTCAAGGGCCACGCAAAATCAAACGTGTTAAACCCGCCCGTCACTCTCACCTGCTGATAGGGAGTCTGCTCCACCGTGATGCGCCAGTTGCCGCTCCAGGCCAGCGCGCCAAACCACACTCGCCCATGCTCTTCATCCGCTTTCCCCTCGTCAATCGCAAACCAAGGGTTCATGTTATGCCCCGTGTGTCCAAGCCGGCTCTCCAGAACCTTCATGCCTTCATGAATCGGTTCATGGTTCAGTTGCGTCTCGGCCGCCCATCGCCCGGTCAGGTAACTCAGCCTGTATCCATCGCCCTCCGGCAAATTCCACGTCGCCGATTGCGCGCTCTCCACCGTAATCGCCTGCTTGCTGTTGTTCACAATCCTCGAACTGCGGCTGATAATCCCAAACTCCGGATAAACTCGGTAACTTAGCTGCGCCTCGATATCGTCTCGAATATCTCGCAGAGTAATCTCCAGCCGGTCGCCGTCAATCTTGTGGCTGACATAATGCAGCACCAAATCCCGATCGCCATCCGCCCGCGTAATCTTCAACGCCGTTTCGTAATAGCGCGGCCCGCCCCAACCCGGATACTCTTCCGCCTCCAGCATCTCGTGCGGGTCGAAAGACGAGATATCACGCTTATCAGCCGCCGCCTTCAAGTCATCCGCGCGCCATAGCGGGCCCGCCCAATACAGATGCTGCAGCTCCCCATTGGGCGAAACTCCCATCGCATATGACGATTGCTTCGTCGTCAGCAGAAAAACCTTCTTCTCTGACAGATACTGAACACTCTGCCCGCAAAGCGAAATCGCAAAAACACCAACCACAGCCAGTCGAATCATCGCTCCTCCACAATCTTCAAAACCCTGTCCACCGCCTGCCGCTTCAGCACCTGCCGCCCCTGGCCAGGCCAATCAATCTCGATAGCATCAATCATCCGAGCCTCACCCACTCCAAAATGCAGCCGCAGATCACCTTGGGAAAGATAACTCCCGCCGCTCCGAACCTCAGCATATTGAACATGATTCCCGGTCCTCACCGTAACTCGAGCCCCAATTCCGCTCCTGTTCGACCGCGTCCCCTCCAACTGCAGCAAGATCCAATGCCCCGCCGCCGCGCCACTCCGCTTAAACAAAGAAGGCGCCTCATTCTGGTTATTCACCGCCACTTCCACCGCCCCGTCATTATCTATATCCCCGAACGCCGCCCCGCGCGCCGAATGCAATTCCGCAAACGCCGGCCCAGACTCGCGCGAGACATCCCGAAACTTCCCATCCCCCAGATTCCGGTACAAAATCGCCCGGTCCTTGTAATGAATATCAATGTGCAGCTTCTCCACTTCCGGAAACACATGCCCATTCACCAGCAGCAAATCCTTCCAGCCATCGTTGTCGAAATCCAGAAACCCCGCGCCCCATCCCACATAACTCGTGTTCTTCCCCAGCCCCGCCTCCAGCGTCACGTCATCAAAGTTCCCATCTCCCCGGTTGCGGTACAGCGTCTCGAACTCATCGGAAAAGTTCGTTCGGAAAATGCTCAAGCTGGGCCGCCCGTCATAACTCGCCGCAGCCAGTCCCATGCCCGACATAGCCTTCCCATTTTGGTCAAAAGCCGCGCCCCTCAGCACGCCTTCCTCCTCAAACTTGCCATGCCCCTGATTGATATACAGCAGTGACGGAGTCTGGTCGCAAGCCACATAAATATCCGTCAAGCCATCCTGGTTGAAATCACCAGTAAGCACGCTCAGCGAGTAATGCCCGTCCGCCGCCGCAATCCCGGAACTCTCGGAAACATCGCTAAACGTCCCATCCCCGTTGTTGCGATAAAGAATGTTGCGGTCAAACGGCAATCCGCGCGGCCCGCAATTCACCGCAATCCCGCGATAGAAGCAATACGGATTCGCCCCCGGCTCCGGCGTCGTCGCGGGATCGAACTTCAGATAGTTTGAGACAAACAAATCCAGATGCCCGTCATTGTCAATATCCAGAAACGCGCATCCCGTGTTGTAGCGAGTCCTGCTCTGCGTCAGATGCGCCGCCGCCGTCACATCTTCAAACCGCTTCCCGCCCGCGTTCCGGTACAGATGATTTTGTCCCCAGTAAGTGACAAACAAATCCGTAAATCCGTCGTTGTCAAAATCGCCCGCGCAAACGCCTTGCGCCCAGCCGCTGGAACCGAGGCCCAGCGCGTCCGTCACCTCGCGAAATCGGTCGTGCCCCTCGTTGTGGTACATCCGGTTCGTGCCGCCCTCGCCCGACAGCACAAAGATGTCCAGCAAACCGTCGTTGTCATAATCCACCATCGCAATCCCGCTGCCCGTGGTCTCAATAATGTATTGCTTCGTGACGGCGCCGCCATTGGGAAAGCTTTCCGTGCCGTGCCAGATGTTGCTGAACAGAACAGCCGCCAGCAGCAAGAGCTTCGTCACGGCTGCGCGGGCTTCTCGCCCAGTTTCTTCAGGAAATTCGAAAACTCGCCGTCTTCCGGTTTCTGCAATTTATCCAGCGTCGCTTTCTCCTGCTTCGCCTCATCCATTTGCCCGGAATCGCGGTACGCCGACATCAGCGCGTAATGCGCCGCCTCATTCGCCGGCTCCAGCTTGGCAGCTTGGCGAAGCAGCTCCACCGCGCGGGGGAAGTTCTTCGCGCCCGCCTCTATTTTCCCCAGCGCCAGCAAAGCCTGCACAAACTGGGGAGACAGCTTCAGCGCCTGCTCAAAATGCAGCCGCGCATCGGCCGCCTTCGTTTCCACCTGCGCAATTTGCCCCAATTGAAACTCGCAACTGGCGTCTTCCGGATTCAGCTTCAGCTCCGACCGGAACTCCGCCGCCGCCTGTTCCAGAACTTCCGGGCTGTGGCTTTGCAAAAGCAGCGCCCGCCCCAGCCTGTAGTGCAAATCAGGCGCATTCGGATTCAGCTCAATCGCCTTGCGGTATTCCGCAATCGCGTCGTCAAACCGGTTCTGAGCCTCAAAAATATCGGCCGACAGCTCATGCACCCGATAAGACGAAGGCGTGCGCTGAAACATGGCGAACGTCGCGTCGTTGAATGCCTTCATATGCTGCTTAGCGCTCAAGTAAAGAACATCCGCATCATTCGGAAATCGCGTCTCCAGCAACTGCAACACGCCAAATTCATGCGCCGTGTCGCCCAGGCTCGAATAGCATTTCACCGCCGCCATTCCGCCCAGCCTGTTCATCGGCTCTCTGGTCAAATTGGGAAGCGCGGCTGCGCAATCCCCCAAAGCCGCCCGAGTCAAAGCCAGAAACAACTGAACATTCGGGTCCTTCTGGTCCGCCGCCAAAAGCTCTTTCAGCGCCTCCGAATACCGCCCAGCGTTAAAGTCAGCAATGCCATCCGCGCAAAGCAACCGCCCCGCCAAAGCGGCCGCGACAATAAACCTAATGCCCGGCATCATCCAGCATCAAATCCGCATTCCCAAAACGATGATGCAGCTTCCCTTCGTAATAGCGAAACATCAGCAAAGGCGGCTGACCCGGCGCAATCTGCGGCGTCTCGCGCGTCTTCTCATCCGGCGATTCCGCCAAAGTCGCGCAGCGCCCAGACTCGCTCACTTGCTTGATCAAGTCAGCTTGCTGCTTTAAACAAACCAGATGCATCACCGCCGCTGCCAGCATCAATTCCTCCCAGCCAAATCGCGCAAAGCCCGTTTCGCAATATCGCTGTCCGGTTTTCTGTCCAGCAATTGCTGCATCACGTCACGAGCCCGGTCCAGTTTTCCCGACTGTATATAAGCGCGCCCCAGATTCAGGTAAAGTATATCTTCATCCGGCGCAACCTGGATGCCGTATTGAAAGGCCGCAATCGCATCGTTCAATTTCCCCTGGCGCGTGAACAGCACGCCCAGATTGTTGATGGCATCCGAATAGTCGCGTTTTAGCTCAATCGCGCGTTCCAATAACCTCTGCGCTTCCGCCGTTTGCCCCTTCTTCCCCAGCGCCAATCCCAGCCCGTTATTCGCCTCAGCCGAATTCGGGTCTGCTTCCACCGCGCGCCGGAAAAATTCTTCCGTCTTGCCGTCCAGATGCAGTTCGTCCGAAACCTGCGCCGCCAGCAGCAGTGTCCGCAAATTCTTCGGAGTCCTCTGCAGCACTTGTTCCAGATATGGCAGCGCCTGCGCGTAATAACCCGCCCACAGGTAAGCCGCGCCAAACTTAAAAAAGTCGCGGTAATGCGGCGAAACGTAATAACCCGCAAACGGAGTCGCCCGGTCCAGCGCTGGCTCTTTCAAGGCCGCCAAGTCATTCTTCACCTGCTCATTCGAAGGCACGGCGGCATAGATCTTCACCGCGTGCCCATCCTCATTCAGCAGCAGCGCCAGCCGGTCTTCCAGAGGCGCGCGCCAGTCAAACAGATAACGCCGAAAGATCTCATATTGCGACCGCATCTGTTCCGAAGCCTGCGCAAAATCCAAAACCAAGAGCCCCGGCCTTTTTTGCGGATTCGGCAAAGGCACCGGTTCCAGAAACCAGGTGTCGGCCAGCGCCAGCGAATTGTCTTTTGATGTCTCTGAATGCGCCAGGGCGCGCGGCGCGCGAAACACCTCCTCAGAAACTTCGCTGGCCCCTTCCGTAACGAAATACGTTCGCCCGCTGCGCAGATTCTTAAACGTCTGCTCGCGTCCCGAAGGCCACACAATCCTGACTGTTTTTGCTTCCGCCGCCGCGCCCAGCCCGAAAATCATTCTCTTGCTGTGCTGCGACAAAAACTCCGAACCCGCCGCCAGCCATTTCGTCTGCCCATCCACATCCATGCGCGCGCCAATGGCGTCGCGGTTTGATTCGGTGCCGCGCAGCCGAAACGCAATCGAATGGTTTTCCCGGGCGCAGTTATTCTGCATCACGCGCACCTGCGGACCCAGCCTGCTTTTCAGAATCAAATCCGGCCGCCCGTCGCCATCAAAATCAGCCACGGCAAACGCCCGCGAATCGTCGGCGAAATCCAGCCCGCTGACGCCCGAAAAATCGTAATAACGGTCGCCGCGCTTCACATGAAAAACATTCGGCTCATGCCCGTTCCACGAATAATCTTCCCGGATGAACTGGTTCAGCGCGTTCCATCCATTTTGATAGGGCAGGGAAGCCTGCGCCGTCACTGGCGACTTGTTCACCACCTGCCGCCAGAAGAAACTGCCCAAATCCGGCTTCGTCGATTCATTCGTCAGCATGCCGCAAGTGACAAAAATTTCGGGAGTGCCATCGTTGTCGAAATCATGTCCGCCCGCCGCCCACGCCCAGCGCCCAAACGCAACATGCTGGCGCGCGGACGCGTCCAAAAACCCGCCGCGCGCCTGCTGCTCCAGCAAAGAATTGCCCATGGTGTGTCCAACGTAGGCCTTTCGCGCTTCCGGGTCTTGCGCTGGAATAAAATGCGGATCACGCGTGACGCGCTGTCCCGCCGCCGTCCACATATTGGCCACATAAATATCCGCGCGCTGATCGCGATTGCTGTCGAACCACTGCGCGCTCATTCCCGGGCCAATGTCATCCGCCCCCAGTTCCGCCGCGTTATCGTGAAAATGCCCGCTCTTGTTGACGTAGAGATTCTTTCGCCCAAAATCGTTCGCCACATATAAGTCAGGCCAGCCATCGCCATTGAAATCGCACCACGCCGGAGCAAAGCTGAAGCGGTCGTTGTTATGGTTCATTCCGGTCTCTGCCGTGACATCCATAAATGAACCTGAACCGTCCGTCTTTAGCTCGTTCCGAAACAGGAAATTCGGCGGCCCATTGCGCGCGTCCTGATAAGGCACCGCGTAGGTGTATTGCGCCTCGCTTTGAAAATAGACGTAACAGCACAGATACAAATCCAGTTTTCCGTCGCGGTCATAATCGGCCGCCGCCATCCCGGTAAAACCGCCTTGCGGCGGCGTCTTGAAATCAAACGCGTCGGTGCGAATGCGGAAGCGAGTTTCCTCATTCAGCAGCAGAACAGGGCCGCCGCTGCGCAGAACCACCAAATCCTGGCGGCCGGTATTTCTCAGATCCAGAAACAGCGCGGAGGAAGTGTCGTCCAGCATGTGCGCGTTCCATTTCTCCGAAATGTCGATGAACGTGCCGTCCGCGGCAAACTTCAGCAGCCGGTTTGGAATGCCGCCCGGCTGGCAAATATAGACTTCATCCATGCCGTCATTATCAATGTCCCCCACCGCGACGCCATTGCTGCCATAAAGATCAATCCCGGTGGCCGGATCCAGCCGCGACCTCCAATAAGGTATCCCTTTTGAAAGCTGATCCCGAAAGGTGCTTGTGTTGCGAAATACCGCTTCTGTCACGTCACGAAAGAATGGCTCCGGCGCGCTCGCGGTAAATGTCTCCAGCGTTTCCAGCACCGCCACTGAGCCGTTCGACACACGGCATTTCCATCGGCCTGTCGTGTGATGAAGGCTGCCGTCTTTCTGGCTGGTCACTTCAAACTGAACAACATCATCCGGCAGCGCATGGAATAATTTCCGGGTCACAGTGCCTTCGAAGTGAATGGACTCCTGCAGCAAGCTCACCAAATCTGCCGCGGCCTTTTCGCACGCGAACTCATCTGAGCCAGGCTGCAGAAAGCGCTTCAGCGCAAGATAAGGCGCCGCCCGACCAGCTTCGGGAACATTGTCTCGAAACGCCAAAGCCGGCAGGGCCGCAGCTGCCAATAAAAACTCCCGGCGTTTCACTGTGTTTGCTCTGTAATGTGAAGCGTCTGGTCGGCCGCCGACTTTCCCAGTTTCTGGACACCGCCGTTCGGCCAGCGGATCTCAATGGAATCGACGGATGTGCTGGTGCCCAGCCCGAAATGCTGCGTCAAAGAATTTTGCGAATAATAACTTCCGCCGCTCATCACTTCGCTTATCATCTTCCGTCCGCCTGCATTCACCGTCACCCGCGCCCCAATGGCGCTCCGGTTCGATTTCGTGCCGGTCAGCAAAACATTCAGGTAATGGCCATGCGCTCCGTAGTTCTTGAGCAAGCTGGGCGTCTCGTTCATATTCACCATCACAATCTCCGGCCTTCCATCGCCATCCAGATCGCCAACAGCCAAGCCGCGCGCGGAACGTGGAAGCTGGAATGGCGGTCCAGACTGCGCCGAAACATCTTCAAACTTGCCGTTGCGCAAATTCCGGTACAAGATGGCTGTCTCCAGATATTGATCAGCCGTCTGTTTCCCTTTCAGTTCCGGATAAACATGCCCGTTGGCAATCACAATATCGGGCCAGCCGTCATCATCGACATCCACAAATGCGATGCCCCAGCCAACCGACAAGCTCGCCCGCAAGCCCGCTTCACGCGACAGATCGGTGAAGAACTTGCCGTCGTCATTGTGATACAGCGAACTCAGGTCGCCCGAAAAATTCGTCTTCGCGATATCCAGCAGCCCGTCGCCGTCATAATCCGCCACCGCGATTCCCATTCCTGATTGCAGCGCGCCGTCGAAATTGAACGCCACGCCCGCTTCTTCGCCGCGCTCTTCAAAAGTGCCGTTGTGCCTGTTGTGATAGAGGAGGCTGGGCGTCTGATCGCACGCAACATATATATCAGGCCAGCCATCGTTGTCAAAATCGGCCGCCATCACGCCCAGACCATAGCGGCCGCCCGGTTTTAGAATCCCGGCCGCTTCTGAGACGTCGGTAAATGTGCCGTCTCCGTTATTGTGATAAAGAATATTCGTGGCCTTCGGCAAGCCGCGCGGCCCGCACATCACGGGAATGCCTTTCCACTGGCAGAATTCATTCGCGCCGGGCGCGGGCGTTTTTGCCAAATCGAGATTGACATAATTCGACACAAACAAATCTAGTTTTCCGTCGCGGTCGTAATCAGTGAATGCGCATCCGGCGCCATAGCGCGTTCCCGTCACCGGCAAATGCGCTTTCTCCGTGGCGTCTTCAAATGTGCCGTCTCCCTTGTTGCGGTACAAAATATTGTGCCCGTAAAACGTCACCAATAAATCGATGTGGCCGTCGTTGTCAAAATCCCCCGCGCACACGCCTTGGCCCCAGCCAGAAGCTTTTAATCCCGCTTTTGCCGCCACTTCGCTGAATTTTCCGTTGCCGTCATTGTGATAAAGCTGCGGTCCGGGAGCGGCGCCGGATGCCATTCCCAGTCTTGTTCCGTTGGCAATGAAAATATCTTCGCGGCCATCGCCATCGTAGTCGAAGATGGCCACTCCATTGCCGGTGGTCTCCAAAATGTACTGTTTGTGATCCAGGCCGCCGAACGTGTTCTTGATCTTCAGCCCGGATTGCGCCGCAATATCGCGGAAGTCAATTTGTTGCTGACCAGCCAGCAGACAGACGGCAGTCAACAGCGATAGGGCAGAGGCAACTCTCACTAGCCATAAACTATCAGTGATGGTTTCTAAATATGAATCGGCGTGAATTTTTGGCCGCCTCGGCGGCGCTCGCCTTGACGAAAAATGCGGCGGGCGCCGATGCAGCAGACGTCACGCAATTTGTGAACCCGTTTATCGGGACGGGCGGACACGGGCACACCTATCCAGGCGCGACGGTTCCTTTTGGCATGGTGCAGCTAAGCCCGGACACCTATAACGACGGCTGGGATTGGTGTTCCGGCTACCATATTTCCGATTCTTCCATCATGGGTTTTTCGCACACCCATTTGAGCGGCACCGGAATTGGCGACATGCTGGATTTTCTGGTGATGCCGTCGACAAAGGAGATCAAGTTCCAGCCGGGGCCGCGCGAAAATCCGGAATTGGGTTACCGGTCCCGCTTTTCGCATGACAACGAATCAGCGGAGCCGGGATATTATTCCGTGCTCCTTTCCGACTATCAGGTCCGCGCGGAACTGACCGCCACCGAGCGCGCCGGTTTTCATCGCTACACGTTCCCGGAAAGTGCGGCCAGCCATTTCATTCTTGACCTGGGCCATGCCTACGGCGCTCACACAAAAATCAACTGGTGCCGAATGGAGGTTGCCGGAAACGACACCGTGGTGGGAGGCCGCAGCACGGCGGCCTGGGCGCGCGGCCGCGAGATTTATTTTGCGCTGAAATTTTCTCGCCCCTTTCAATCAGTGCGCGCTTCAAATGATCGTGTCCGTGCGTTCTTGTTCCCAACCCGCGCCGGTGAAGTGATCCAGGTGAAGACCGGCTTGTCTGGCGTTTCAATTGACGGCGCGCGGCGCAATCTGGATGCGGAGATTCCCGGTTGGGACTTTGACCGCATTCGCGACAGCGCCAAAGCTGCCTGGCAGAGGGAACTGGGCAAGATTCAAGTTGATTCCAGTGACGTGAAGCGGAAACAAATCTTTTACACAAGTTTGTATCACGCGTTTTCCGCTCCAACGCTGTTTGACGACACCGATGGCGCTTATAAGGGCATGGACGGCGCGACACACAAGCTGCCGCCTGGCGCGCATAATTATTCAACCTTTTCCTTGTGGGACACTTATCGCGCCGAACATCCTTTGTTCACGCTGGTGCAGCCGGAGCGCGTTGCCGATTTTGCCAACTGCCTGATCAGAATGGCGAATGAGAGTCCGCAAGGCATGCCCGTTTGGCCGCTGCAAGCGAAAGAAACCGGCTGCATGACCGGCTTTCATTCCGTGGTGCTGCTTGCCGAAGCTGTCAAGAAAGGCTTCACTGGAATCCATATCGGCGATGTTTATCCGGCACTGAAGCGGCGGCTGATGGTGGATGATTATCGCGGAATGGCGCATTACCGCGAGTTCGGATACCTGCCCTGCGATTTGGATGACGAGTCTGTGAGCAAGACTTTGGGTTATGCTTACGACGACTATGCCTCCGCGCGGATCGCGTTTGCGGCCGGCCATTCGGAAGACGCCCGTTTGCTCCAGAAGCGCTCAGGCAATTACAAAAACTTGTTCGACCCCGCGACCGGGTTCATGCGCCCGCGGCTGAAGTCTGGCGAATTTGCCGAGCCGTTTGACCCGAAGGAAATTCAGATTTCCAAAAAATGGAAAGACTTCACCGAATCAAATGCATGGCAGGAAACCTTTGCCAACCAGCACGACGTGAAAGCGTATATCGAAATGCTGGGAGGCCGCGCCGCATTTGTGGAGAAGCTGGACTCGCTGTTCAATCATTCGACGGATCTTCCCAAAGATATGCCGCCTGACATCGCCGGTTTGGTTGGCATGTACGCGCACGGCAATGAGCCGAGTCATCATGTGGCTTACTTGTACTGCTACGCGGGAGCGCCCTGGAAGACGCAGGAGCGTGTTCGTTCGCTGCTGGATACGATGTACCATGCCGAACCGGACGGCATGGCGGGGAATGAGGACTGCGGCCAGATGTCTGCCTGGTACGTGCTGAGTGCGCTGGGTTTTTATCCTGTCGATCCAGTGAGCGGCAATTATGTGATTGGCACGCCCTTGTTCGATGACGCAATCGTGTCCCTCGGCAGTGGACGGCAATTTCGAATCAAGGCAGACCGAGCCGAAAATTCAAATTGTTACGTCAGTTCGATTGAGATGAATGGCCGGGCGAAAGCAGAGGTGTGGCTCTCGCATGAGGAAATCCGAATGGGCGGAATGCTTCGTTTTCAGATGTCAGGCCAGCCGAACAAGGCCTTTGGGGCGGCCGAAGCGGATGCTCCTCCCGCTTTGCCGCCGCTCTCTTAGAACCAAAAATCGGGCGCAATCACCCGCAGCACGGATCGCATGGTGGCGGTCAGCAATCTCTGGGGAGTGTCGTATCTTTTTGCCAGGTGCGCGGCAAAACCAACTGGCTCGCAGTTGACCGGAAAGCGCAGCAGAACCCCTTGTTGTCCCTTCAGCGGTGTCAGCAGTTCAAACAAGAGATGCTCCACCAGTGCAGGATAATGATGCGCCCGTGCCATGGCCGTGTATCCGGTGCGCAGGACTTCGTCATAAAAATCGTGCCTGGACAGAAATAACTGCGCGGAAACAAAGCCGCGCTCACTGTTTCTGAAGGGCAGGCGCGCGCGCGCATCGACAACAATTCGAAAATCGTCCGGCACCTTGTTGAGGAGAGCAGGCAGCCCAGGGAAGGTAAGCCGGCCTGTCGCTTTAATGATGTGAGTTGTGCCTCGCCATAAGACGCTTTGCGCGAGAGCCTGATCGATCATTTGCAATTCCGAATATCCGTAGTGCATTCCAGGAGGAGGCGGGTTAGGCGCGATGGAGAGGATCTCCACTTGCTTGCCGCTCTTGGCGGCGGCGGCCTTGAATTCAGAAAGGTCGGCGCCGGAGTTCTCAATGAGCAAGATGTGGCGCAGGCGGGGATCGCCATGATTCAGCCAGTAAGTAAAAGCGGTGAAGTAATCGGCGCGCCGCACAGCGGGATCATTTCTGGATACTTTTGTGCCCGGCGCCGGAGTGATTGTCGCGGTGAGCAACAGCAAAAACTGTTTGTTCACTTTTCTTGAATTAGTATAGGGGAGACGGTTACGCGGTGCGTTTCGGGAAGCGGCTGGGGGCGGCCTGTGGTATGGTGTTGCTGAGTTGGAAATTTGATTTGCGGGAGTAATTCAGTGGTAGAATGCCAGCTTCCCAAGCTGGACGTCGCCGGTTCGAACCCGGTCTCCCGCTCCATGTTTTCAACAACTTAGGAAAAACTCAAAGTCTCAAGATTAGTTCGATTAGTTCATTAAGCTCCCGAGCACCTCGCGGAGACTGGTAGGAGGGTGGTTCCAGCACCCTTCTACCAACCCCTGGATTTCCTCGCTAGCCTCGTTTCAGAGAGTCTCATTGAGGTCTCCCTGCGCCGTCATCCAGACCGGCTAATTCCAAAAGTCTGACGGCGGCAAGCTTTTCTTCAAACGTTGCCACCGCATATTCATTCTCGTTCACATTCACCGTGTTGCCCATCTGCGCGGACCGCGTATGAGCATTAACGCCGGCTTTCTTCGACAACGTGGCGAAGGTCCTGCGCATCACTTGGAAGGTTGCCCATTCCAGTCCGATCGGCTTCAGCCACGGATACATGTAGCGAAACCAAACGTTATCCCGCCTCAACGGTTTCCCGTTTTCCGACGGAAAAAGCCACGCATTCTGATCTGTGATCGTGGCTTTTTCGATCCACATTCGGAGCAATATGATGGTCCCGGTGGTCAACGCGACCTGCCGAGCGGAGCGCTTTGACTTTGGATCGTCGAGGTCGCCTTTGTAAAGCCGACGCCGCACCCAAACACAGTCGCTCCCGACATCGCCAAGTTTCAGAGCCAATATCTCACCTGGCCGCATGCCTTCCCAAATTGCCAATCGAGCAATGACCTGCTCCCGGAGCGCAAGCGCGTTAAGCAGTATCCGGGTTTGATCAGCCGTCATCACCCTTTTCTCTCGGCTAGCTTTGAATTGCCTTGGAGTAAACAACGTGGTTGCCGGATTGCGGTCAACTACGCCTTCACTCAGTGCCAACGCAAAAATGGACCGCAGCCGAAAGCGCAGGTGATCTATCACGCTCTTGCCGCAGACCTTGCCCGTTCGATCCAGGAGTTCCTGAAGTTCTTCACGGGTAATGCTTCGCATCAGCCTCTCGCCGAGGGGCCGAACAAGATGGAATTTGATTCTGGGTATCTCCGTCTCTGCCGTCGATGGCTTCCACTTCCGAAGATAGACAGGAAGATAGACAAGCTCAACGAACTGTTCTAAAGTGGACTTCGTTGACTCCCGCCGCTCTACCCCTTCATTGATTGGCCGAAGAATCTCCTGCAGCAGTGACTCTGCGGCGATCCTGTTGACCTTTGAACAGAGACCCAGTTCCTTGGTTCTGTGATCCCCTTCCTCTCTCCACTGGGCAAACCAGTAGTTCTTTCCTTCACGTTTGCGAGTCGTTAAGCTTCCTCGCTGGAACCGCTTTCGACGCATGTTTTTCCTCTTTCCTGCGTCTAAGGCGATCAATCCTGATTTGAGTGATCTTAACATTGCTTCTTGGAAGCCTCCAGCCATTCAAGAAGCCACTCGCCTCGCACGACTTTGCGCCGTCCCATCTCCATGTGCGCTAGCGGCGGAACGCCTGCGACCTGGCCATTCAGAAGGCGAGCCGCATGCGCCTTCGAGCAGCGGAGCCTTCGAGCTACCTCCTTGAGCGTGAGGATTTCCTTGGATTCATCGTCTTTCATCACGTACTCCCTCACTAGACAAGAAGCACGCGAAATGGCCAATCCCGCAGAGGCATGAAAAAATATTTGCAGGGAAAATTACGCGAATGACCAACGGGACTTTAGGGGCGCTTTGGAAATCTGCCGACTCGGAATAATCACTCGGAATAATTTTTCGGGATTTTAGGGGCGGTTTTCGCCGGTTCTTACGGGACCTTAGGGGCGGATCGACGGGACTTTAGGGGCGCTCTCTATTATTACTCCTGTATGTCATGTAGAAGAGTCCAGTAGCAGGCGTCGCGTTGTTTGTGGAAATGTGGAAAACAGCGGCGTGCAAAGATTGCACAGGAAGAAAAAAGAAACCGCTTTCAGCGGAAATCAATCGAAGACAGAAATGAATTCCTTGAAACTCGGTGCTCTCTCTGGCCTTTTTTCAATCGTGCTCATTGCAGCTCCTAACGAAAATGCAGTAGCAGCTTTACAAAAGGCCGACCATCTTGCTGATCTTTACAACTGGGCAGATGCAGGTCCATTTTTTCTCATCGCTGACAAAGGGTTGCCGCCAGGGTCGCCACAACAGATTCACGCACATTTGGGTTACCTGCGAGCCACCATGGAAAGTCGATCGCTTCCCGAATTTTCTAATCATCTCGCCGACATGCTTAAGTCGCCGGTGATTGCTTCTAATCCGCGCTTGCGAATGTGGTGCCTGGGAATCAAAGGTGACGCCGACGGCGAAATGGATACCGGCTCCGCTCGGGCTGACTGGGAAGAGGCTCACAGAGTCGCTGAACAACTGAACGATAAGAAGTGGGAATCGCGCTCGCTGGCTGAGGCTGGCTTCGAAGCTTATCTGCAAGGCGACATCGCAGTCGGCCGACGAAGCGTTGCCGCCGGCTTGGGCGCTGCACACAAGACCGGCGACGCCGGAGCGGAGGTGCGTTATTTGTCTGCCATCGGCGCTGGCATTGAGTGGAACGGTTCATACAAGGAGGCAATGGATTATTTCGCAAAAGCGCACTCTCTTGCCCAACAGAACCCCGATATGGGGTTCCCCTTCCTTACCGTTGAAGCTGAGGTTGAAACCTTAATCCATCAGCACAAATATTCAGAGGCCCAACAGTTGTCGAAGACGGCTGAGTCGAACGCGACCCAGCATGACAAGCGGATCAAGCTTACCCAGTTCATGCTCTTCGATGCCGACATCGCGCTGGGAGAGAACCAGCCCGACAGAGCGATTGCGATTTTGCAAAAAGCAATATCGCTGGCTCAGGGGAACCAGACCCGAATGCTGGGCGACGCCGAAACGAAGCTGGCTCACATCTACCGTGATCAGCACAAACTGGCAATGGCGGAACATTACGCGGCGGCGGCATTCGTGCACACCCATCTGACCAAGGATCTCTTCACAGCGCCGGCACGTTTGGAATTTGCAGCTCAGCTTCAATGGGACCTTGGCCACCGCGCTGAGGCCAGACGCAGCATTATGCGCGCATTGGAAATTTCCGAAGGGTTGCTCTCACAAACGAGCAGCGGTAAAGTTCGCGAAGGACTGCTGACCGAAATGAGTTCAGCCTACGAAACGGCTTTCAAGTTTGCGGCTGAAAGCGGCGACGTCAATGGAGCCTTTTCCGTAATTGAGAGAGTTCGTGGACGCATCACCGCCGAGACGCTGGTGCAACCTCTTCATCCTTCAACCATCCCCGCAAACATCGCTTTGGAAGACAAGATCCGGAATTTTAAGGTTCAGCTCATCAAAGCAGGTTCCGATCAGGAGCGAGGTCGTCTGATTGACGCTCTGTTTTACGCTCAACAGCAAGAGTTCGTGGAGGATAAGCCGGCTCCCGTTTATGGCTCCAGGATTGAGTCGGTTGCGCTTAAGAAAGTCACTGCGAACTTGGACCAGGATGAAGCCTTGCTTGAATATGTTTTGCCGCAGAACGGAAGCGCCTACTGCCTGGTTCTGTCAGCGAAGAGCGCGAGCATCGTCCCGCTTCGCTCGGCTGCGGAAATCGCCACGTTGGCGCGAACAGTTGCCGAAGACATTAAGAGTCGGAAGCCCTGGCGAAAAGACTCGAAGGCCCTTTATGCCGCGATCATGGCACCAATTCCAAATGTCAGCGAGTACAAACATCTGATTGTTGTTCCTGACGGCGATTTGCACTCGGTTCCATTCGAAACGCTGGAGTCGGGTTCTGGAAAACTAGTCGCTGAGACTGCGGCGACGACTTACTCGCCATCCGCAGTCAGTTATTACCTGCTGAAGAATCGGTCCAATGCCCAGACCGAGATGACTTTTCTGGGCGTTGGCGGTGCAATATACAATCCGGCCGGCGCGAAACCTTTCACAATTGCTAAGGATACGCCGAGGGGCGCGGACGTAGGTGTCGATCTGGCAAAACTGCCCAACCTGCCTAGTTCCGGCAAGGAAGTGGAAGCCGCCGTGAAGGCCCTTAACGCAACGAAGGAAACCGTCACGCTGCAGGTCGGGCCGAATGCGACCGAATTTGCATTCACACACGCTCCTTTGGCCAACTATGAAATTGTTCACTTGGCCATCCACGCGGTGGCCGACAAGGATGATCCAAGCCGCGCCGCGCTGATATTTCCGGCTGACCCGCAGCACCCAACCGACCGCCTTTTGGAGCCCAGCGACATCGCCTCACTTCGCTTCGGCGCTCGCGTCGTTGTTCTTTCGGCTTGCAATACAGCGGTGGGCAGACTTCAGGGCCAAGTTGGTGTCGCTAACCTGGCGCGCGCATTTCTGCAAGCTGGTGCCGACAGTGTTGTTTCGACGCTCTGGCCCGTTGACGATTTGCAAAGTCTCTTTTTGATGAAAGCTTTCTATGCGCATCTTGCTGCCGGCATGCCGGCCGCCGATGCGCTGGCCTCCGCCAAACGCGATATGTTGCATGAATCAGGCACCGACACATCGCCGCTATCATGGGCGGGCTTTGTTCTCTTGGGCAATGGAGACGCAAGCCTTCATAGTTCGCGATTGGCGTCGATTCCGACCGGGAGGCTGCAATGAGTAGCGCAGAGAATTCCTTCGAGCAGGTCCGGGTAAAGACGGCTGAACTAATTCGAACCAGGCTCTTCCACCCGTACAAGGACAATAAGCAACTGATCAGTCTAGGAGAGGAATTCGCGGACCTTTGGCCAACATGGTTGAAGGATGGGGATATTGAGCCAGCCGTGAATTCGTGGTTGAAGAAGTTGAATCTCAGCCATACAGGTTTCTGGCGCGGTGCGGGATCAGGTATCCCGCCATACTTCGCTATTAACGCTGTTTTGAAGCTGGTCGACGGCGGTCAGTTCGTGTTTTGGGATGTGCTTCCAGGCGGCATCGCGGACAGGTCGGGCATTAAACCTGCCGACGTTTTGGTTGCGGTAGACGGAAATTTAATGGGGGAAAACGAACCACGCTTCCGTTTAGGGAAGTCCTACAACTTCACGGTCTTGCGTGATGGCACCGAGATGAGTTTTGCTGTCGAGCTTCCCGGCGTGGGGCCCAAAGATCGGCCGCCGATGGCGCAGGCGTCGCCGCTTACGTTCTCGACAAAGGGCCGAATCGGAGTGCTCAAGGTGACATCATTCCCAGGTGCGGTCGGCTTTGACCTGTTGCGCGGCGTGCAGAGCGCGCTGGCTTCTTTTGCCGAATCAAAATGCGATCGGCTCATCATGGATCTACGTTCCAACTGCGGCGGCGGTCTATCCTCCGTGAGGCTGATGAGCTTGATGGTGCCTGATCGCCGCTTAATTGGCTACAGCCTTACAAGGCTGGGTCGGGATCGGGGAAAGCCCGTTGCTCAGCTCCCCGCAATTCATCACTTGCCAAATAGCAAACTCGGGCTGCTGCCACTAGCATTTCGATTTAAGGTTGTGAATCGTGACCGGTCATTCCGACTTTTCACTGAAGGGCTTGGTGTGAAGCCGTTTCACGGATGCATTGTGCTGTTGGTTAACGAGCACACCAGGAGTGCGGCCGAGATGATTGCTGCGTTTGCTCGGAATGAGGGCGCGGCGCAGGTGATTGGCACCAGAACGCCGGGCGAGGTTCTTGGTGCTGCGAATTTTCAGGTTGGGTCGGATTATCGACTGCGATTGCCTGTGACAGCTTGGTATACGTCTTCGGATGAATTGATCGAGGGTAAGGGCATTCAGCCACAAGCTGAATGCTCGGATAGTCTTGAGAGCCTAAAACTGGCACGTGACATTCCACTGGAAGCGGCTTTCCAAAAGCTCTCTTAACATGCACCGAAGATTCTGATCGGCGCGGACGCGTTCGTCTGCATAGTGCACGCCGTTCCTCCGCCAAATGATAGGCGGCAACACTGTGATCTAATTAACCTTCAATGCACGGTCCGCCAAAACGAGAACTCGCCTATTATTACCCGAATCCAATGTGGCAGAACGGGAACTGGATCAAGAATCTGGTTCTGTTCTTCGACGGAATCGCTCTCTTAGTTCCTGACTACATCAAGGACAAGCCAGAAGCGACCGATCCGGCCATCGTCGCCGGACTAAAGCAGCACAACCTCCTCCAGATCATCTCCCCCGAAGTGGCTGTGGATAAGAAATCGACCGAACGGCTTGCAACCGCGATGACGGATATCATTGCCTCCGGAGTGCTGGACCATCTCGCAAAGGAAGATACTGCCTTTCACGAGATTTCCCGATCTCGCATGGGCTATTACGGCGATCCTGAACTTGCGGAAATGATCTTTGACGAACTGAGAACCCGCAAGTTAGCAAAGGACAGCGGCAATACAATAACCATCTCGATGCACCCGATGGTAAGGGCGCTCGTCCTGGTTCTTCTGTCCCAGATTTTACGCCCGTACGGCAATCAGATTGATGCCGAGTTAAGCCCGATTACAGACCGTGGAAATCTGGTTCAAGCCCTCGCGGAGATGCTTGGAAGTAATGTGGGGCCTTCGGTAGGGAGGGTGATTGAATTTGACCTGAATGCCGTGACCGTAGATGTCTCGGCGTTTCCTATCGATGAAGTGTTAGATTTCAGATCGCAGAATCTCCGGGCATATCGCCGGTATTCTTTGTCCGTAAAGAAGTTTGCGATGGAGCTGTCGCGCATGCCTGATGAAGAACGCAAAATTGCTTTCGATCTCAGACAAGCCGAGTTGAATGACGTCGCTTCCGATTTGCGAGGGCGGTCCAGGAAGGCATGGAAGAAGCCATCATCGTTCGCCCTGACGCTTGTCGGATCGGCGCTGTCGGTCACAAGCGGGGGACTTGCGGCAGTCGGTGGCGCGCTGCGCTCTCTTTCTGCGATAGTTGGCTATGAGGAGTCGAAGCCAAGTGCTGGTGTGTACTCGTACCTATTTAGCGCCGCTGGGAGGTTTCGGGGGTAGTGACTGGGTGCCGCCGAAGTCCGCAACGAGTCGCGGACCGTCGCTTCGAATGCATTCGTCACGTTTAGCCGCCTAAGCTGATACCTTTTTGTAAATCTTCGCAATTTCACTAAACACGAAATCGTCCTGGCTTTTCACGATCCAAATTGGCTTGCGGGGATTGGGGGCAGTGGCGATGTCGTAAAACACTGGCGGTAGAAGGGAGCCCACGGAGAGGTCGAATACCAGACCGAGCATCCCGAAAGATGACACGTGGAACCCACCTCGATTCTTCTGCACCGGCATCCAGAGCACATTGCCAATGTTGGAGACCCTGGAAGTGATAACCGCATTGTCCGGAAAGGGAGCTTCATCAAGCAGAAAGCGGCGGATCGGCTCTTCGTAGGGTCCCAGAGAAATCTCTACTTCGCCGTCGGGCGTCTTCCAATTGTGAACGGCTGCTCGCCAGAACACGCTGACTCCGAAATAAACTAGCGAGTCTACGTCAATGTCAGGGATGGCGGCGGCATCATAGACGGCATAGTCGTTTAAACTCCAGCGTGGCTTGCGGGATGCCAGGATTTCAAGAAGCCTGAATTGGCCGCGACCGCGATCACAATGGCGCAGACACCAGCGTTCGCCTCGATTATTAAAGCGTTGTTCGCAAATTTCGCAAAGCAGGTAATCTGAAACTTGGCGGGAAGTTTGGAGCATTCTGCCCGAGCTTAGAAAGGTGGGGTTCGGGTTTCGCCGGGGGCCAATCATCCGGATATATCGATAGGCACTCCGTGGAATGAGATGGCTGTCGCGCAGAGTGGCAGGTTTGCCACAAAGCCGACAAATCGATGGTTCCTGGAGCAACTCTCAGCGTAGCTTATGCTTACAGCTAAGATTATGGAAGGGGAAGCTGATTGCTGCGACGAGTGAATCCGTTACGGACGGCAACATGGAGTCGACTCCTGAAGGCGCAGCGCGGGAATTCATCGACTCGGTGTAGACATCGGGCAAGCGGCATATCGCCGCGGGAATCTCACGCCTGGCTCTCACAGTTTGCATCGCGCGAAGCGCAGACGCAGTCTGCAAATCAGGCGACACAGTCGGACATAGTGCGGTACTTGGACGCCAAACCTGCTAATGAATAAGATGAAGTGTTTCGGGGAACAAACTCACAAATTGTCACAATCGTCCACATACTTGCAAGCCACCTTGGCTGATGGGTGCGTTGCGCCATAGGCACGAAACTTACCGCTGCCTCTTTTTGATCTGGATACGGACCAATCGCTGGCAGCCGAACCAGCCGGGATCACCTTCCAGTCCCATCCTTTCCAGCCATCGGCGGTGAAACCAATCGTGGAAAGCTTCCAGTTTGGAGCTGCGAAAGCTTGTAAGGCATTAGTAAATTCAAATGCATTCTGGTAGCGATCAAGCCAGTCGACCGAGGTCACCTTGCGAAGTATCTTGCCTAACCTCGCTGAGAGATAAGGTCGTGGTGGCGTCATTTCCAAAAGCTTGCAATTCTTTATGCGCCGCTCCAAACATCCGTCCGCAACTTGAGATCTGTTGAAGGAGTCCAGTTCATCCAGCGAGGAGACACCCAGATCCTTCATCAGTTTCTTGGAGTACGCGTCTAGATAAGGCTCCAGTGTATAGGGTAAAGGCCCGTTCACCATTTCGTAGAGGCAGACGCCCGCCTGATAAAGGTCGGACGAGAATGTAAATATCCCTTCGTCTCCCCATGCCTCCGGTGGTCGATAGAGAGCGCTATGGCGAGACGCTTTAACATGAGTGTCGTCGCCGTGTAGGCGTCTGACGGAGCCAAAATCGCCTAATTTGGGAACCCTGCCAGCGGCAGTGGAACTGACCAGGAGGTTGCCAGGCTTGACGTCCCTGTGAAGAAAGCGTGCAGCGTGCAGGTGCCCCAAGCCTGCGAGAACACCTAGCATTAGCCTTACCGCATCCATCTGGCCCAGAGAACGCTCTTCAATCAATCCGTTCAGGCTGCCTCCCTCGACAAACTCCATCGCCATAAGGATAAAGTCCGGTGTCAAGTGTTCCGCGTCATGCAGACGGACCAGATTTTCACAGCGTCCGCCAGAGATTGCATCCATCAACGCCCTGGGCTCGGCGAAAGTCCTCTCGGCCTCTGTGTCCGCGTCGACGACTTTCAGGAAAATATCTCGGTCAAGGTGCTGATGACGAGCCTTGAAAGCATATCCGTTTGCTCCCTCATTGAACTCTGAGAGAACTTTATACTTGCCCGCTGACTCGATAAGGCTTTTAATCTCGTCGGATTTAGTCACGGGGCAGCTTGACCACTCCGACGCATACGACGTCACCCATTGCTACTGGAGAGAAAGGCTGTCCGCCGTGTAAGTGCGCCTCAACAGACGATTCGTTCTTCTCAAGCTTCTTTTTGTAAGCGCTAACGGTTAGCGGCGATACAAGGTGCAGGGGAATGCTCTTTTGAGCCGCCGCAATCTGTAGGGCGGCTTCGACCTTGATGCGTACGGGAGCGGTATTGTTGAACTTCGACTTTCCAGGCTGCAAGACCGCAATTTGCTCGGGCGTTTCGGTATCGATGAGCAAGCTTAGTGTTCGGATGAGACTGCACAGGCCCTCTCCTTGGTCGATATCAGAAGGCAGTTTTATCCGCTCCAATTTCTTGGATACGATCTTGGGATCAGGATGGGAGCCCTCGACGATTAACCAACTTAGCTTCTCCGTGTCTGAAACAAATGCAATTGTTCTCATTTTTCCGCTATTTCGCATTTTAGTTGAATTGAATGGCTTTAGCAGTGAAGCTGCTGAAGTCTTATTAGCGGAAATAGCGCAGTTAACTTTCCAACAGGCCAGAAATGAGCCGGCATATGTCTTATTGAGTGATGATCGTGTTGCTTTAGGCGGCTTGCCGCTTTGGTGAGCTATGCCCCGCTGGTCGGCAGGGGTTTAGCTTCTTACTCCTGCCAGACCCTTGGCCGCCATTAATCATTTTGCAAATGGCTCACTAAAGCGGTGTGACCCTAAGTTCCAGTAATGAGCACAGGGTAATAGTAGGCTTCATCTTCTTGTCCCTGCTCTTCTTTTCGGGTTGCCAGAAAGTACCGGCCCGGTTTGGCAGCAGAAAGGTCCAGAGTGACGATCAGCATATTCTTGCCATTGCTAGTTCTGCTTGACCCAGAACCCAGCACGATGGCGGTGCTTTCAGTCTTCGACTTCAAAATCGCCAGAATGTAGCGGCCTTCTGGACTGAATCTCGGCAGCGTGATATCCAGTTCGTCCAGCCTTTGCGGAAGGGTAGCCAGCACCCTGCCGTCTTCTTCCGGGGCGCCGCGGAATGTGGCCGCGTTACTAAGGTCGATGGGCACGATGGCTGTTCCTCGGAGGTTCTTGATTCGGCTGCCTGAAAAGACCAGGATTATGATCAGAAAGGCTGCGGCCAGCGCCGAGCCGAGAGAGACAAAAATCTGACGTTTGCGCTTCGCACGCTGCTCTGCTGCTTCCTGCGCCGCAAGCCGCTTATCGCGGATGGTCTTGAAGTCTCTGAAACACGGCGAGCAATGCCAAATATGCTGCCAGGCCGGATCGTCACGACCAATCTTGCGCTCGCCTAAAGCTTGAATGGTTTCCGGTGGTGGACATCCGTTTCTCTCCGGGTTCGGGAAGCCGGTGAGAAGAATCCATTCAATTGGGTTATCGTCGCCTATGGGGTCAGCGGGCACGCGATCTCTTGTCTAAATCGGGCGTCTTGAAGAAGAGCTGCCGAAGCGAAGTCTTGGCGGCACGGAATCGACTCTCAGACGTGCGTGGTTTCAGATCCATATCGCGGTCAATTTCCGGTCCACTCTCACCGGACACTCTCCGTAAAAGAATCTCACGGTCAAGGGATGGCAGCGATTCCAGAAGCTCGCGCACGAGAATCTGGTTTTCGATATCTTCGCGATGGCTCAGATCGGGCAGTTCATCCATCGCTCGTCGAACTACGTGCTTCTGTTTTTCCGCTTCCCGCTTTCCTGCCCGTTCGTCCGCATCAGACAGAGAGCGGGTTGCGTACGCAAGCAAATTTTTGATGAGGTGCCGTCTTTTACCGACGCGCTTGGCGGCCCTGATAACGTGCTTGGGATCGTTGTCGCTGGCAAGTATGACCTGCTCGGCGACATTCAGAATTGTCTGCCTGTCTGCATCCGCAAGTGGAATTCCGTCTTCGGTGCGTAAATTGATTGCATCCCAGGCCATAATTACTTCAACAACGAGCTGCCTTCAGAGAAGCCATTCCTGATGGAAATGCCGCCGTAAGGTTAATTTTAATCCGACGAATTTCTCCGCGCATTCAAAAGTTCAAAATATTTTTTAGGCGCGCTGCGGGATACGCGTTTTTCAATGCATCTGTATCAGTGAGGGGCATTCCATCTGCCCGGACACTATGCTTCCAATACCTGAACAAAATAAACATTCGAATGTGAAACCGTTAGTGGTGCAATATCACGTCCGTGGACGCCGCAAGCGCCAGCCGCTCACGACGCAGTGCCGCACAGTGCAGGACATCATTGACCTTGGGCAACAATCGTTTCCGGCTTTTGCGGATCGAAATCCGTGGATTTGCATTGACTCAAAACATGGGACGGTCTTCGTTGGCCTCGACCCTGAACGCCAGTCGCCGAAGGCTGTTGACGCGCCGGCTGTCATGCCGGGGAATCTTTCTTTAGAAAAGGAGTCGATTGAACAATGATCAGAACTATTTTGTGTTTGCTGGTGACAGCGGCTCTGCTGATGGCAGAGCAACCGGCCTCCATCACCCACGCCGCCAGTCTGGATGCGGTGTACCAGGCTGTTCTCAACCAATTAAAAAAGGACGGCGCAGAAATAGAGTCGGCGTCCAAGGACGCCGGCATTAAGACGGCCGTCCATGTTACTGGTAAGTACAGGCAGACGGGTTCGTACCTGGAGGTGACGTTCATTTCCGACGGCGATTCTGAAACGACGGTGCGCGTTGCCGCCTTTGAAGAGAAGCGTTACAAGGCGCTGAATACCGAGCCGTGGTCCACGCCGAAAGTGGTTACCGAGAAATCGGAAGCTGAAGCGGCCAAGCTGAAACAGGAACTTGGCTGGTAGGCGAACATTAGGCGAATCTGGTATTCTCTTGTAGTGACCCGTTGCGAAGTGGCGTACCGCGATGTCGAAGGCATCGAGCACCGCGTTGAAGTCGAGGCCGATAGCCTTTATGAAGCGATTGCCGCCGCCGTGAGTAGTTTTCGAAAAGGTCTCTGGGGTGGTTGTCCGCCAGGGCCGGGATGCATGTTCAACGTTAAAGTATTTCCTGATAGACCGCAGGTTTATTCAGTTGCACTCAGCCAGGTTGAATCGTTCGCACGTCATGGCACGGCGAAAGGGCCAAGAGACATCTTGCGGAAGCAGAAAATTCAAGAGATGCTTGGGCTGAAAAGCTAAGTCCAGGAGGACGGTCATGGACCACCATTACCGCTGACGGATTCACCGGCGACAAGCCGACTTGCAAGGACAAATGCTTCGACCCCACGCCAAGTGGAGTGGTTCTGTCAATCCACCTGCACTGGAACCACTCATGAGAAGACGAAAATCCGCCACACTTCGAAATGCTGCCCACGAATGACTTGGCTCCACTCCAAGCGAACGTCGCCGCCTACAATGGGTTCTATATAGCGCACAAACTGAACTTTACGGAGCCGATTCCGATTTCAGTCGGAGGTGAAGCTGTTGACGGTAGAACCGGGAGAAGGAGAGCGCCGCGCTCAGCGGGGGTACGTTCCGCAATATCAATTGGCAGCACGGGTAATCTACCGCGCGCTGGCCTCAGGTTCTTTAAAGTGGATTGGTGTAGCTGACCGCGGAGCGGGATCTTTTGACGACATAGTTCTAGGCCTGCACGAGAAAATCGTTGCCTACCAAGTCAAGAGCAGCCGTGACCCGGAAGCATTCAGCATAAGTACCCTTTTGCTGGGCGCGGAGGCGCTGCTTGATAAGCTCGCCACTTCCCGAGCGAAGCTGTTGAAGAGCCATCCAGGAGTGCTCGTCGAAACCGTTTATGTCTGCGATGACTTCCCGCGCAATAACGATCGCATCGCTGACTCTGGCTCCCCAGTCTCGTCATCTTCATTTCTGCGAGCCCACGAAGCGTTTCGATTAGCCTGGTCTCATGACGAGTGGCTGGCTTCGGACTTTGGCGCTTTTATAGTCGCGCTCGAGAGTGCATGTGGGCTGCCAACATCGGACTTTGCGGAGCTGTGGCGCCAAACACAATTCATTACAGCCGGGCATGGCCGAAATCTTGGGACCGATCAACTAAACGACCGAGATGAATTGCGGATTCAAGAGATTGCAGCGTTGCTTCCGAAACTCGTAACCGATAAATCTGATTCTGATCGGTGGCAGATCGACGATCTGTTGGATCGCTTGCGTTGGCGAGATCCGTTCAAATTGCGCTTCAGTCACCTTTTCCCAGTGGACTCGCTGCATGAAATAAATACCGTTACCCAACAGGATCTTGCAAAGGTCCTGGAGACGGAGAGCTCAGGATATCTCAGTTTATTGGGGCCACCCGGCTGTGGAAAGTCTACTTTACTGGCAACTGGACTTTTACCAACGCCGCGAGCTCGTGTGGTCCGCTACCTTGCATTTGTTCCTGGCGAAGCGCAGGGAATCGGAAGGGGCGAAGCCTTTGAGTTTCTTCACGATCTTGTAAAGCAACTGAAGCAACAGCAACTCGGAACAAAATTGATTCCGGGTACTGAATTGGTCGAACTGAGGCAACAGTTTGCCCTACTCCTTACGGAGGCGGGACAGCGCTATCAAACGACGAGAGTCCGAACGGTAGTGGTGATTGATGGCCTCGATCATGTCCCGAGAGAGGAGAGGCCATCGAGATCATTCTTGTTGGAGCTGCCATTACCCGGTTCCATCCCAGACGGAATCTTGTTCATCCTTGGTAGCCAACGGATTGATTTAGCTGACATTCCTCCCTCTGTCCGAGACCAAGCGGCGAATGCGCCCCGCTGCATAGTCGTCGCTCCCCTGAGCCGTGAGGCAGTGATGCGACTAGCCGACTCGGCGGGCGTTCCGCCGGACGTAGATCGCGCCGCGCTGTGCGACCGTGCCGACGGGCACCCTTTGTCTGCCCGCTATCTCATTGATGGTGTACGTAATTTGGCGACAGCAGAGCAGCGAAGGGCCTGGCTTCAAAGCGGCCCTGCATACGGCGGTGATGTAAATATTTTCTATGAAAAGGCTTGGCATGACCTCGAAGGCAACCAGGATGCGAGTCGAGGCATTTCTTATCTGGCACTGATAGAAACACCGATTCAGCCTGCAACCCTAGACCTAAGTATCACGGGTGCTGCGACAGACGCCGTCTGGAAAGCCGCAGCCCATCTGCTCTATCAAAATCGTGATGGCGCGTGGTCCATCTTTCACAACAGCTTCCGCTTGTTTCTTCGTGAAAAGCTACCTTTCAGGCACGGTCGCCGCGATGCTGACATAATCCGTCAACGATATGTCGAGCTCGCCGGATTGGCACAGTTCGCGGCGGACAACGATCAGCATCGCTGGATGGAGCTGCGTTATCGAGCTCGATCTGGACAAAGTGAAGCCGTTGCTCAGCTGGCTAGTGCCGCCAGATTCCGTCGGCAGTTTATCGAAGGACGAAGACCGTCCGAAATCCTAACGGACATAGGAATGTGCTTCAAGGCCGCCAAAACTCTGCGGTCTGTGGAATTGTTGTTCGAAATGGTACTAGCAAGTCATGAGCTTGCGATGAGAGGCGAAGCCATCACGGATGAATTCTTCCGGGCGTTAATTGCGGCTGGTGACTTACCAGCGGCAGAAGGCTTATTATATGCGGAAAACGTCACCCTTACTTCGGGATTGGGCTTTCTGCTCGTTGACGAATATTTAGCGCGTGGCCAGTTTGCCGATGCTCGCTCGTTGTTTGAATATCTCGAGCCTCTCGGCAAATTGCTGGGTTCAGAACCATTAAAGGAACCCTATGAACGCGATGGACTTTCTGAATGGTCTCAACAGTGCCTATCCTTCCGCTCGCCAGAGCACTTTCTTGCTTGCCTTGATCGCTTACAGATCGACGATCGGTTTCCTAACAATTTAGACATTGAATATTTTAAGAAAGAGTTAAAGATAAGCGCAGCCTGTGGTCAGCTGAAGCGTGATCCTATGAGTGACATAGGATCTTTGATCAGCAGCTTAAGATTGGCCGAAGGTGAGTCAGTGGGACTTCTGTACTATGCTGTTTTCGCTGCGGATGAGGTGCGGGATGATCTACTTGTGCGGAAGCACATGGGTGAAATTCAGCCTTGCCTAGCACAGCTTTCGTATGCGGCTCGTAGAGATTTGAGCGCGCTGGCCCTTCGGTTGGATCAAAAGCAGGTTGCAATCGACATGTTTCGAGATGTCCCGCAGCCTACGCTACTTGCTAGCGTCTCTTCAAGCCAAGAATCCTTTCGAGACAGTTGTGAACAGGTTATGTTGCACTCCTTTCTTGAAGTAAAACTTGGTTTTGGAACCGTATTTGACACAAATGTGGGCGCAGATTTGCGTGATGCACTTGCCAAGAGACTAAAAGGAATTGGTCAGCTAATCGGAAGAGGAGCCGCTAACGAACATGACGACGCTCTGTCGTACTTGCGGGGAACCATAGAGTTTTTTCAGCGTGCTACCGCCAATCCCGAGGATTATGCTTTTAACGCCCAGCTTTTTCAGGCCCTAACCGCAGCCATAGGCCGTTGCGTCGAGGCTGCTCACGTCACAGGTGATCCAACGCTTGACGAATTCGTTGCGTTCGTTGACGCTCTTCTGACTGTAGAAGGGAACAAGCTGAGCTCGCCTTCCATTCGACGCCGTTACGCAACAGCAGTATTTCGCTATGAAGGTGATAGCGGAAAAGCCGAGAGGCGCTTGAACTATCGCCCAGATATCGAACAAACCCCGGCTCAACAATTTTCAGAAGCCGCCGAAACAGCACTAACATTAGTCGAGGTCGGACTGGGAGAAAAGTCACGGAAGCTTCTGTCCGATGCCCACCTGATTAGTGGTTTGGGGTATTCGAGGCCACCCAAGAAAGATCCTCAGCACCTACTGATCGAGGACCTTTTCCTAAGGGCAAACAAACAGGATAAAAATGGAGTGCCTGATCGATTGGCGTTCCTCGGGCGTTTCTTAGTTGGAATGTCGAAAACGGAGGGCTATAGCGCCGCTAGTAGGTTAGCTCCCACCTTTCTGAAGGAAGCTGCTACAGAGAGCGATGCTTGGGCGATTGCCGCAGCCGATCTAGCCGAAAGAGAGGGCTTTGTTTCGTGGGACGAACTCGTCGCCTCCTTGATGCTAGGACTTTGTAATGCTGAGCCGACCCTTTCGCATATAGCCGTAATTGTCTTTTGCAGGCTGGCAATCCCCCTTGGTTCAGAGATAGATACAGAGACCCTTAGCGGGTTTGTGGCGGCATCATCTGCAGAACACCTTCACGATGTGATGGAAGAAATGGCCGGATCCCTCGAAAGGGATTCTTGTTCCCAGGACCGTATTCTCGCTCTAGAAGCACTCATCGACGCGGGAAGCGGACGTAATTTCCGTTTAGCTGATAGCGTCTTGTCTCGCTGGAGATCGGAACTGCCGCCACCTCGATCCGGCAATAGTCCGGAAGATCCGTTTTTCTTGGCTCGCAGCTTGGAAGACATTTTGGACCTTTTGCGCTCAGACATGGATGACAGCACACGCCATGGTGCAGCATATGCATTCGCCCGCCTCGCTCCTAAGGCTGACTATCCTGTTGCTAAAGCTCTTTTCTATAAAGAGAGGGTAATTCATGAAAACGAGAGATCCCTCGATGCCGTGACGCGACTGGCCATCTCGAATAGGCAACTTAACGACGCCTCAGACTTTATTGAGAAGATGCGTCTTCGAGCTGACATGGAGGGCTCCTGGGCTGGCGGGTTCAGGAGCAAGGCGAAGCAGCTCTACTATAAATTGCGGATCGCGCAGGGAGATTTCCCCGCCCGTGGACAAGCATTCGATGAATTCCTTGATGATTTGGCGAGCCGTAAGGAGCATTTGGACTACCTGCTGCCTGAATTGGGGAGCATCATTGAACTGGTAGTGCCGAATCCGAATTGGGCGGAGCTGTGGACGATTCTTCAGCGGCATTTGAAAGTGTATAGGGAGTACGGTCGAGGTGCCGACGTGCCCGTGGAAACGAATGGAGTCCGGCCGTTCGAGCGGATTATCTGCGAGGTCCTGTTCCGCGCGGTTTCTTTGACGGCATCGGCATTGACCGTCTTGGCTAGGACGGCTGCAATTGAGATTGCCGGCATTAACGGCGGCTCAGGAATTACGTCGATGCTAGTTCGCAGGCTTTGGAAAGCTGGAGGTTATATGGCCCTCGAAGCTAGCCAAATCATGTGGGAGTGTCGTCGCAATCCAGAAGTTGAGGCAGCTACCGGTGTCATTCTTCAGGAAATGGCTTCCAGTCCCGATCTTGCAATCAGATCAACGGCGGTTGAGCTAGCGTCGACATGGGGAATTGAGGTGTCTGCCTTGCGGCAAGAACTCTCACCGATCTACTCGATGGTCTTGCCCCGAGACCCCGAATTATTAAAATTCGAGCCGCCGACTGGATTCTCCGAGTTTAGCGATGGCTTCCGCGCCAAGAGCCCATCAACTTGGACGTGGCCTTTAGAATTCCCGATGACAATCACGAGAGAGGCCTCAGGCAAGGAGATCGTAAATCTTCGCTGGCGGACTTTTCAATTGATGAGCGAATTCGACGGCGCGTCCTCGTTCGATTCCGATGCTGAATCTAGACAACTCAAAAGGCTTAGGTCTTTGAGTCTCAAAATTCCCTATCGGAAGTTGTTGACAGCGGCAGCATTCCAGGCGATGCGGTACGTTATTGGTGAACTCGACGCGGCGGCCGCCATCGACCGCAGAGCAATCGATGTTATTCTTTCCAATTCAGGTGCTTTCGCTCCAACAATTAGTACCGTTGTAGCGGCTGTAAGGCCAATTGGTGTTGCACGGCCAACGCTGCCAGACGGCAGATCCTCTGTCGACAAGAAGATGTGGGTAGCCGGAGCCCACGTCGATTCTGTCCGCCCCAACGTTAGCGGTTTTTCCGTTCTCGCGGCTACCGCTGTTCATGAAAGGCGAACATTTAGCACGAATTGGGTAGTTCAACAATACTACGGGCCGCATAGCGAAAAGGTTTCGATGTGCTTGATGACACATTTGAATTCCCTACCACAGGTATTTGTCTTTGAGCACGGCCACCCTCTCTACGAAGACCCGGCTCTAGGCGGAGTTGCTCGGCCGCAAGCTCTCCCGTCAAGCCCATTTGATAGAGAGGCGATAATGCTTTGCCCGATTTTCGCTGAATCGATTGGGTGGCGGCAAGCCCCATTCGACTCATTCCAATATCTGGATTCGAAAGGAACGGTTGCCGCTTTTACGATGCACTGGAGAGACGGCCCACTTGAGACAGGTGCCAAGCATTCTGCCGAACGACGCTTTGGGTATCTGCTGCTCGTCAACAGCGAGTACTACGAGGCTATTCAGACTTTGTTGAGCCCGAAATACATGTCTGTGGCTTGGCGTGAGTGCCAAGAAACATCTTCAGGGGAAACGGTAAGAGGGCGAGCAATTCTGGAAGAAGATCGACCCTGATTGCGCACCGGAAATAGGTCCTGAGAAACGCCCTTACCTTCACCATCATGCGGGGAGAAAGCCTTCTCCCCACGCGCAAGCCGCAAAGCCGTCTTAGCGCGCCCCACTTCAGCGGGGAGAACCCCGCAACGCCCCCCAGAATTTGTGGTGCGCTGCCGCTGACGCGGGCAGCGGTCTGGTGAAAATGCCCCCGGCTTCCGGGATTTCAGAGCCCGACGAACGCCTTCTCTTTCGCCGCATTTCGCACCGTCCGACCCCTCGTCAACACTTTCTTTTGACACCCCCTCGCCTGTTCGGCTCGGCAAAACAAAGTGTGTGACTTCCGGGTTCCCCTGGACGGCGCTTTCCAATGCACGAAAGGCGTTCGTCGCGTCTTTAACCCCTCCGCCGCGGGGGCATTAATTGAAAGGCCAAAACCAATGAGCACACAAAACACAACCTCTGAAATTGCTTCAAAAGCACTCGCTACGCTTGCTGATGCATTGGAAGCCGGAAACAGCGCAGCCTTGACCGCTTATCTGAACGTTACCGCCCGCTTTCACAAATATAGCTGGACCAATTGCTTACTAATTTCCATCCAGTCGCCAAATGCGACCAGGGTTGCAGGGTTCCGAACATGGCTTGGTTTAGGACGCCATGTCCGCAAAGGCGAAAAGGGCATTGCCATTCTGGCACCCGTCATTTGCAAGCGGAAACGCGATGCAGAAGAGCAAGGCCAGGAAGACAGCAGCAACACGGCGCAAGGTGCAGGGCATCTCGTTGGATTTCGAAGCGCATATGTATTCGATATCGCCCAGACAGACGGAAAAGATCTGCCAAATTTCGCCACGGTGAAGGGCGACCCCCAACAGCACCTAGAAAAGTTGAAGGCGCTGGTGGCATCCCACACGATCACGCTGGACTACGACGAGTCTATTGCGCCCGCCAAGGGTGTTTCACGCGGTGGACGAATCACGTTGCTCCCAAACCAGCCAGCCTCCGAGGAATTTTCCACGCTGGCCCATGAATTGGCGCATGAACGTCTCCATCGCACTGACCGCCGAGCCGAGACGAACAAGACGATTCGGGAGACCGAAGCCGAAGCGGTTGCGTTTGTGGTTTGCCACGCGATTGGTCTGGACGTGACGACTTCCCATGTCGACTACATCAAGCTTTACGACGGCGACCGGAACACCCTTTCCGCTTCGCTCCACTTCATTCAATCCACCGTTGCGGAGATTCTGACGGCCCTTGAGGTCGTCACCGAATAGCCCGGCAAAACCGCAATCATCAGAACCAATTCAATTTCAAAAGGAAATCGACACATGCAAACTGAAGAACTTCAAACACTGGAAATCCCGCTAAGCAAATTGTTGGCGTGGAACGATAACGTGCGCGCCACCGGAGCAGAAGAGGGGATCGGCGAACTTGCCGATTCCATCGCCGCCGTTGGATTGCTGCAAGGGCTTGTGGTGAAGAAGGAGCCCCGCGGAAAATATGCAGTCATCGCCGGAAGGCGGCGACTGATGGCGTTATCGAAATTGGCCGATGGTGGCCAGGTGAAGGCAACCATGCCAGTACCCTGCCGCATCGCGCCGAAGCATGCCGACTTGCCAGAGATCAGCCTGACGGAGAATTTTTGTCGCTTGCCCATTCATCCGGCGGACGAATTTAAAGCCTTCCAGCTTTTGATTGACTCCGGCAAGTCAGTTGCAGATGTGGCGGCCAGGTTCGGCGTTAGTGAAGCCGTGGTGCTTCGGCGGCTTGCTTTGGCCCGTGTCAGCCCCAATCTGATTGACAGGTACCGCGAGGGTGAACTGAATTTGGAACTGCTGCAAGCCTTCACGTTGACGGATGATCACGACGCGCAGGAAGCCGTCTGGAATCAGTTGCAGCCGTGGAACCGCAAACCGCATATTGTGCGCCAGTTGCTTTCGAATGATGACATTCCGGCCAGCGACAAGCGCGTTCGTTTTGTTGGACTGGAGAACTACGAAAACGCTGGCGGGGGCATCCGCCGCGATCTGTTCGCCGATGGTGAGACGGGAACTTACATCACCGATCCAGCCTTTCTGAACCGTCTGGTAAGCGAGAAGCTGAAGACGCTTTCGGACGAGATTGAGAATGAAGGGTGGAAGTGGACCGAGATCCAGCCGGAAATCGACCATCAGGCGATCAGCCGATATAGGCGAGTCTATGCGCCAGAGCTTCCACTGTCCGAAGAGGCCCAGGCAGAAATAACCGCACTCGAGGAAACACGCGAACGCCTCGCCGAGAAACTGGCCGACGAAGAAGAGGCCGAGGACAGCCCCGAAATCCAGGCGATTTACGACCAGATTGATGAAATCGACGCGCGTATTCAGTCCATTCGCCGTGACCGGAAGGTGAACTATTCCGATGACATAAAGGCCAGGTGTGGTGTTGTTATCGGCGTGGGTCAGGATGGTGAGGCCACATTTGTGCGCGGACTGTTGCGGAAGGAAGACGAGAAGGAGGTTCCTGGCAGTGATGACGCGAAGGGGAACGTGGGGTCGGTGCCGGCGGATCCGGCACCGGAGCCAGAGTCAGCGAACTATTCAGCCGCCCTTGTCGAAACGCTAACGCAGCATAAGACAGCGGCGATAGCTGTTGAACTGTCGCAGCGGCCCAGCGTGGCGCTGGCAGCCGTCGTTCATGCCATGACGTTGAGTGAGTTTGGATTTGACTTGAATCTTTACCGCTCTAAAACTTGCGTCCAAGTTTCCACGCGCGAGGCCTTTCTGGAAGGGGCCAGTGGGTCACCCGCATTGGCCAGCCTTCAACAGCAGAAAGGCGCGTGGCTGGAAATCCTAGCGGCACAACCGGATATTTGGGCGTGGTGCCTTCAGCAGGATCAGCCGACTTTGCTGAAGCTGCTGGCCCATCTGGTGGCGCGAACGGTGAATGCTGTGAAATCGAAGTCTGATACCGAAGACGCCACGGCGCGGTTTGCCCAAGCCGACCACCTGGCCGCAGCTCTGGATGTGGATATGTCGAAATGGTTCACGCCCACGGCGGAGAACTTCTTTTCCAAGGTTTCCAAAACGTCTATCGCTGAAGCGCTGGCCGAGGCTGGTAAACCTGCGAGTGCCGACAGCCTGAAGCTGAAGAAAGCTCAGCTTGCCGCGCTGGCAGAAACCGAACTGAAAGGCACAGGCTGGTTACCTGCCCCGATCCGAATCTCTTCGGCTGCGGGATCGGCAAATGATGCCGATGCGCCAACTGGCGACGAGTAGAAACACGAAGCAGGGGCGAGAATTACTCGCCCTTGCTTCTGATTTGATGAGCTTCCAGAAATATTTTTGCGTGCTTGCGGATTTGCCCTTTTCCGCTGCTTCTGTCAGATAGGGAGAAGTTTTCTCTTTTGCGTAATCACCTGGAGAAATTACAGATGCAGCAACTTTCTGTTTTCGTGGTCGAGTGCGTTTGTGGTCGAACCTTCGAAACCGCCACGCGCGAGTATGTCTGTCCGCACTGTCACCGGCAAATCATTCTGGAATGGGGCTGCGATCCTGACAGCGAACCTGCGGATAAAGGCAACCAGGATATGAGTGGGGAGGCAGCGGCATGATGCGCGTCCCTCAGGAACTTCTCGGTTACAAGCAATGGGTAATATGGCGCAAACTTGCCGTAAATGGCCGCGTCACCAAGGTGCCGATTTCGCCGTGGAGCGGGAAGGCAGCCGCATGTGACCGACCGCAGACTTGGAGCACATTCTGGCATGTGCGTCATGCAGTTCGGAAATATGGCTGCGATGGCATCGGGTTTGTTTTCACCCAGTCGGACCCATTTTGCGGCATCGATCTGGACCAGTGCCGGGATGCTCATGGAGTCATCGCGCCAGAGGCGCTGAACTTAATAAGACGGTTTGACAGCTATACCGAGCTTTCACCGTCTGGAACTGGCGCTCACATTCTGATTAGCGCCAAACTGGCCGGCAGGGGGCGCAGATCAGGAAAGATCGAAATGTATGACTCTGGCCGGTATTTCACGATTACTGGTAAGCACCTGAGTGGCACACCGCTGTCGATTCAAGACCGCCAGCAGACTTTGGATGATGTCGGCTCTGAAGTGTTCGCGACCGATTCAAAAATGGTGCCATGTTTCTCAAGTGTCGCCCCCGATGCTTCAGATGAAGAATTGATCGAGCGCGCGCGGAGATCACGTAATGGAGATCGATTTGGGAGATTGTGGTTAGGAGACACATCGGATTATGGCAACGATCACAGCCGCGCGGACTTGGCCCTGTGCAGGATGCTCTCATTCTGGTGTCGCGGCGATATCGACCGGGTAGATAGGTTGTTTCGCCGATCTGGCCTTATGCGTGAGAAGTGGGACCGCCGTACCGGGGATATGCCTTACGGGCTTCGTACGATCATGGCCGTTTTGCCTGAAGGCTGAAAGCTCGTAACGAAAATCGAAGCCTCCATGCATCTCAGCTTAGAGGAATCAAAATGCCACCCACTGATCTCAGGTCAGCTTCCTGAGACGGATGTTTTACCCCTGTAAAAATATCGCCGTGGCGAGCCACGATGGTAAAGTCTGTCGATGGAACGAATTTATCAGAAGGCCGTCCGCATTCAGAATCTTTCGAATCTGTTTGAGCGCGGGGTTTTTGCGGTTCCAGAGCTTCAGCGAGAGTTTGTGTGGAACGCTTCCAAAGTGTGCGACCTTCTGGACAGCCTATACTTTCAATACCCAATTGGAACAATTTTGGTCTGGCAGACAGATAGAAAAAATGAAACTCAACTTCGCAAGAACCTCCATATCCTTCCGCAATATGATCCAGCTAACAGCGAAGTTCTCTTCCTGATCGACGGCCAGCAGCGCCTATCAGTTCTTTGGAATTTACTTCGCGGACAGCCAGCGCAGGTCGTCAATTCCAGCGGAAAGTCAATCCATTTCGGAAATATTTACTTTAACCCTTACGCGACGGATGGCGAACGTCATTTTCATTATCGTGCCCAAATATCTGGCGATCTGACAGCCAAGCTAGTTCCTGTAGTTGACCTTCTCGCAATTGGATGGAGACGCCGCATTGGTAAGCACGGCAAGCGTGTGATGAAGCGGCTCGAAGATTGCCGCATCCGAATTCTGCAATACCCAGTGTTCTTCGTATACTGCCAGACTACATCTCTTGAGGAGGTACGAGAAACCTTTATTCGAATCAATTCCCAGTGTGCCGGTTCAGCGTGAAATGGAGAGAGAGCGTTCGCCGTTAGTGAGTATTCCGCCCCTTGGGGCGTGGATTTTCAAGGCATAAGGGTCTACCGATC
>Ga0209208_10001106_pt1 | contig 37563 bp, 24 predicted proteins | sample S1TSphfallax_3_FD_187694 | JGI IMG/M metagenome (GOLD analysis project Ga0209208, IMG submission 187694) | Host-associated microbial communities from peat moss isolated from Minnesota, USA - S1T2_Fd - Sphagnum fallax MG (SPAdes) (version 2) | ecosystem: Host-associated > Plants > Peat moss >...
GAGAAAGACGGTAATACCAAGCTCGAGGGGGCTCGACTTCAAGACGAGCACGCACCTCTCGAGGTTCGGGTTCTTCATCACGAGGATGCTGTGTCAGGGTGAGATCTAGGGACGACTCCAGAGGCGGTTCTTCATTTGCTTGTGCGGCTTGCAGCCCGTAAGATGCAATCGCGCGCGACGCCATAAATTCAAGGAAAGGAAAAGGTCAGATCTTCAATCAAAATCAAATTGACAATGAAGGCGTGAAAGACTTGTTACATGGAGGTGCGCAATCATAATTTATAGATCGAAGGAGAGGAAAGAAAGGCGTGAGTAACGGTTTAGGACCATGGTAAAGTAAAACCGTGGGGTCAAGGGGAAAAAATTGAGGGCGTAAGTAAAGTTTGGTGCGGGAAAATGGAAGAGGTGAAAGGGTGTTTTTTTTCCCTTCACATTCCAATGGCCACCAAGCATGGAACATTCCAATGGCCACCAAACATGGAACATTTCAATGACCACCAAACATGGGATCTTCCATTGACCACCAAACCAAGAACCTTCTCCTTCTCCTTCCATTAACCACCAAGCCAAGAACCTTCTCCTTCTCCTTCCATTGGCCACCAAGCAAAGAAGCTTTACCCTCTTTTTAAAAGACGGACTTGGATCTTGGGAGGGGGTTCTTCTTTTTCCCCGGAAAACAAATTTCAATTGAATCTTAAGAGTGTTTGTTTCTACAAGTTTCTTGAGGAGGGGAGGAAGGAGAATAGAATGAGGATCTTGTAAGAGTTTTCAAGGAATGGAGGTGAATAGTGATAGGTTGGAAGGTTAGAACTTAAAGAAACTTCACAAAAACCCTCTCGTGTTTAGTAGTATAACTCCTCGCTATTTTAGCTGCAGAGCCTAAGATTTGGTAGGTAGATGCACCTTGTTGTTAGCTTTCTAGAGAGCTATAGCAAGCTGGATTTGGACGACGTATGTGGGAGAAACAATGTTTTAAGTGACTAGGGGTCTGCAGTCGAGAAAAAAAAACGACTACCTTCACAAAAACCCTCTCGGGTTTGGTAGTGTAACTTCTTGCTGTTTTAGTTGCATAGCCAAAAATTTGGTGGGTAGATGCGCCTTGTTGTTAGCTTTCTAGAGAGCTATAGCAAGCTGGATTTGGACAACGTATGTGGGAGAAACAACGTTTTAAGTGGCTAAGGGTCTGCAGCCATGTTGGACGAGGTGTTGAATCTTTAAACATTGATTTAAATGAATGATAATTTGACATGAAGCTTAGGATGTGTAGTGAGTGAACTTGGAAATAAAAAATTAAAAAAAAATGTATCCATTAGTTCTAATAATAAATGTTGCATAGAAGGTGGGCTAGTAAATTTCAACTATAAACGCAATCTAGCATCTAGAATTATACTTGCGTTCTTTCCTTCACTAGTAGCTAGTGTGCTTCAGCATAATCACCTTGTAGAACCGGGAGTGGAGGGACGAAAAGTCACCTCACACCTAGCACCAAAAGTGCTCAAACTATGCACTAACCACCTTGTGTTGGTTTTGTGCAAGCCAGTGTGAGTAAGTGAAGCTTGTCAATTCTTCCTAGTCCCATCCCGGAGTTTCAGCATGCCCCTCTACCCCTCCAAAGTGCTACGAGCCAGAGAGCGTGCCCGACTCTTTATTCTTTCGTTGTTTTCTATTTGGGACTCACATTTGAGTCCTTCGAGGAGTTAGGAGCGCGTCAATGGTGCTAGAGAATTCTTTAGGTTTTTATTGTTGAACCCAAGGGTGACCATTCATTCCTCCACCATATGCATCTCAATCCTTTTCGACAATTGAAACACATTAGCCAAAGTGGGTTAAACAGGTTGCAATAAAATGGCATCCTACACCCAATGCTTAAGCTCCTTTTATAGGATCCCATACCAAAACTAAATTGCTTAGGCTCTAATGACACCTTATGTCACCATGATTAAATTATGCATCGTGCATAGGTGCTTTGCAAGTTCTCATGGGGCTTACATTGGAAATCTTGCAAACTTCATAGCTTTCAATTTTAAGCCTTTGGTAATTCCACCGCAACTCTTGGAAGAATTCCACGATTGCGTTAAATGTGGACAATGGACCCTAAGTACTCATGGATGTCATTATACCACCACCCTCGGTAGTTCCACCACTTTCGATGGCTCTACTACCACTGGCATTTTCGCTTCCATTTACTAAACTAATGCCAAGACTTGCCATTGCACCACTTGGGGCCACAATCTCCTAGTGATAGAAACATACTTGGAAGACTAATGTAGTCGCCATTCCTTAATTTAAATTCATTATCACGCTTAAATTCATGAGTCATCCATAGGCGGCCCTTCCAAATGTTGAAACAAACCCTTCCATGCCATGAAAGGTGTGAACAACTGGGGATTACGCATTTGCTACATATCACATTAATTATCAAACTTTCGGCTGAAATCATTTGGTTCAATGGTGTTACCCACCCCTAAATATTGACAAGGTTGTTTGGTGGCTACATACATCTCTTCCATGTCCCACAATAGTGGTGGGGTGACAAACCTTAAAGAAAAAATTGTCTCAAAACGTAAAGAATTTCCTCCATATGATGATGAAGGTGGTGTGGGTGGTTAGAACCGCACCCCTTGCTTAGTGAAATCACTAGTAACAATGTCCCTATCTCTTGAATCTTGTGTCACCTCTGTGATGAACCCTAAACCCTAACTTGGGTTTCCCCCCTAAAATATAATTATAAAATGATGATACACATGTGATGGTTCAAACTAATTTTACAAGGATCTTGAACTTGTTGTGGCTTAACCAAACCCCCAAAACATAAACTTCATAACATGAACCCATGTATGTTACACTTGTATGGCTAGTGCAACTATACCCACAAAAGCATTTCATAGGGCCAACAAACTAGGGCACATTATGAACACAACAAGGTGGTCTACTAGTCATCAACCCAATCTCACCACAACAATAAGCAATGGGACATCTTGGTGATCAAATCTAGACATATTTGCAATTGTGCCTCCCAATACAACCTAAACCTTAATTAAAACTTAATCAACATGTTTGGGGAAACTGGGAGTCAAGTAGAACCTATTTAATGATCATGATTGGGTGGTAGCCTTGTCCCATGCCTAGCCATGAACCACACCAACCACAACCCCTAGGTTCATTATGACAATAATGGCACATGTGGGAAGGCACATAGCCTTTCACTTGAAGTTTCACACTAAACTGTAAACATTGATTTCCAAAGGGTCAACCTGAGAACATGTGTTCACCCCCAAGTTATAGTTGAATGGCACACACTTTGGTAATCCGCTTACCCCTTAAAAGCATATGACAACCCAACCAACATGTTAACAACCAACAAGCCCAAGCCAACAAACATAAGTGGAGATGCATAATTCATGCAACACAAATCTCCATTTTTGTGATTCCCACACAATAATCACAACAGAAATTCAAATCCTCCACATTTGTTGGTGGCTTCACATTCCACCACTTGTAAGGTGCAACAAATATAACTCACCAACACAATGTTGAATCGCCAAATGTTTAGTATGAAAAAGTTGCCACAAACCACCCTATGCCCTAAAATGAACCTTTAAAAGCACTTGTTTCCAACTAAGCTACAAACTCCCACATTATAAATGTTCCTCACTAGGAATTAACTACCATAGAAAACTTATAATTCTTCTTTTGTATAGGCAAGGAATGAATTTCCAAAAATAAATGAAAATTAATTCCAAAAATGTTAATGGCCTTTGATCTCCAAAACTTCTTGTCTCCAAAATTTTTACCACTTCACATGCGTGAAGATTTGCTTTCCAAAAATTCATGGTGCAGATGGTTTGTAAATCCAACTTCATATGCAAAAGATATGAATTTCTGAAAAAAATCAAAATGAAAATGAATTAAAAATCAATTTTCTGTTCAATCTTAAAGGTCAAATTGTTCAGTGTATGTTCAAAGGCGGGTTGTCCATTAACTAGGCTACCCACACAATCACTAGCCCCTATTCACCCACTACCTACCCCTAACTAGATGGATGATTTTTTCATCCAAAAATTGGATGAAATATCTCAAATGGATGAAAAAATGTTGGCAAGTTTGGATTGGTGCCGAACTTGAGCCCTAGGTTCAAAAATTTTAAAAAAAATGAAAAATAAAAAGGGAAGTCTAGATTGGACCCCCTGACCCTTCTTATCTTAGGCCTCCCCCAAGGCACATGAGCTTCCACTTATACCTGAACTTCGAAGGTTCGAAAGAAACCTCAAGCTCCTAGCGATGGTGGTTGGAGTTCAATTTTCTCCACTTCCACACCCCTTTTCCCTACAAATTGGCACCAACGGCTAGGCAATGGCAGTGGTGGCTTCAAGTGCCATGATCGCTACTATACTTGTAAACAAAATAGAAACAAAGTAAGAAAAAAAAAAATACAAGAAAGAAAGACGTGAGGGGGGCCTTGTGACAACAACAAGGCCTTCCTTGTTTATTGTGATGTTTTTTTTCTTTTTTCAACTCTAAGGTACTCAAGCCCTATTTGGGATTCAATTCCTCATGGAGTTTTACATGAAAAACAAGTACAAAACATTATTTTCACCAAGTAAGCAAACTAAGATTCGTGAACAAACAATGTTTGCACCACAAATAAAACTCTTGCACAAACAACTGTAATAACACAAACAACACACAACTACCTGGCACTTGTTAATAATCAAATCTCATGCATAACACACACACACAACAAAAAACCAATGAAACTCATTGTTAAACAACTCTAGTCTAATTGTAACACAAAAACAACTGACTAGACTCTTGGTGATTCAAAAGATTGATTCATTTGCAACAACATGAAAATCCAAACCTAAAACATAGAATACTAAAACATTTGCATAACAAAGAAAATTACAAAGGAGAAAGTATTATCTGGAATCTCAAATCACATTTGTGGGATTATATCCCATGACAAATATCTCAAACCCCATTCACACGTGAACTGGTTTGAGATTAATTAATTAGTTTAATTAACCTAGTTTATCATTAATTAACTAAGACCTAATTGAACAACTAAACTAACACACATAACAAATCAACCATTCATAATCCTTTAAAGTTTATCATTACCTCCATTCATGCCATTAAGAATATACAAGACCTATTCAAATCTCGATCATTTAACTATAAAATTTCTTATGAGGCGAACATTTTAAAAAATCAATAGCTAGACAACTTGATAATTTCACACCACATGAGCATTTTTCCCTTAATGCAACACCTACCCATTCTAAACAACAGCAAAAACAAAACAAGAAAACCAAGGTGTGAATCTTTAGTTCGAAAATGGAACTTTGTTGTGGAGGTCATGGAATAAAAAAAACTCCATTCAATTTTCCAGCAACATCCACACTACTTGAAAAACTAAGGAAAACAAAAAAAAGCATTACCTAACACATCCCAAAAATCTCACATCACCATAAGCAAGTGCCATCTCTTCATTGCTCCACCACAAATCATGATATACATTGTTGAATGATGAAAGACAAAAATAATGATAATTTTTAACATTTAGATAAAAACATGGTTCTTCTTATTCACAACTTAAACCTTAATTACCATAATCTATTCACATTGAACAAAAGTCCAAGTTACGCCAACACCTACACTAGTCCCTCCACCTTCTTGAATAGGCCTTTAAAAAGTTGATCACAAACAAAAGAAATGTTAAATTTGGACTCAGAGACCCTAATTTAGTCTCAAGATGGGATATTTATAATGTTAATATTTTAAAAGTAGCTAAGGTGAATCAACACCCTCATTTCTCTACTATAATTCCTATTTTTTCAAACTAATCAAGTTGACTAGATGGTTCTTTATGACTACATGACATGTATTTTTTGCTAGAGGCCAAGGGCTTGAATGACAATGGGTAACTTTTGACAAATCAATTTGACTAAAATGACCAATTTGATAATTAGTCAAATTGAACATTGAATCAAATTGGCAAGTGCTCTAGTCAATAAGGCCACATATTACATTCAATTAATGGGATTAACTAAGTAGACTTGGTCAAAATGGCCAATGGCCTAGTCAAAAGGGCCATTACAAATTCCAATACTATTTGGGTATCTTGGGACTACATGTAACATTTTGACTATGTTTGATCAATTTTTAAAAAATTGGAAAATGTAAAAGTTAGTTAAATCATAACTAAATGAATCATGACCAAATTAATTATGGTTTAAAATTATATATATATATATATGATTTCTCTAACTAGGGTTAAATTGACTATATTTAAATTAATTGTAGTTCAACTACCTATGGAAAAACTAATTACAATCAAAACTAACCATAGCTAATCTAACTATGGTCAATTTAACAATAGTTAATTTAGCCTTAGTAAATTTATCCACGATAATTAATTTAACATAATTAATTTAACCATTACTAGTTGGGCCATTGTCGGTTTTGCCATAATGAATTTAACCATGGTTGGTTTTGCCATAAGTATTTAAACCATAATTATATCGTTCATGTTTATTTTAGCCATAATTAAAATTTTCATAATTGGTTTTACCATAAAATATTTATTCATTACTTAGTTTAGTCATATTAACTTTATTAATGGTTAGTTTAATTTACTCATGGTTAGTGTAACTGTTTTTATTTTAGCCATAATTATTCATTCATATTTATTTCAGCCATAATTAATTTTTACCATAAGTTTTTAGTCGTGGTTGGTTTAGCCATAAAATATTTATTCATTGGTTGGTTCTGCCATATTAAGTTTATTCATGATTAGTTTAGCCATTTCTAATTTAGCCATGGTTGGCTTAGCCATAAAACATTTATCATTGGTTGGTTTAGCATTATTAACTTTACTTATGGTTAATTTAGCCATATTTATTTTATTCATGGTTAATTTTAGCCATTTATGCTTTGGCCATGGTTAGTTTAATGATAAAATATCTATCCAATGGTTAATTTGGCCTATTTAATTTATTCATGGTTAGTTTCACCATATTTATTTTATTCATGGTTTATTTAACCATTTCTAATTTAGTCATGGTTGATTTTGTCATAATTATTTTATCCTCAATTAGTTTAGTCATGGTTATTTTTCCATAATTATTTTTATTTTTTGGTTGGTTTATTATTTTAATAATCATTAATAATGCCATAATTATTTTTTCATAGGTTAAATTAGCCACCTATTTAACTTATATAATGTAAGTATGTGGTTAAATAACCAAAATACAAATAACTTATATGTAGGCATAATTATTTATACATACCCTACCCATGCTCCACCTATTTACTTATATTTTAACTTATAGGTAACCTAGTTATATAGGTTAGGGTGGGCCATTTACCTATGATAAATTATTAGTTGGTTAACTAGTTATTTACCTAAAATAAACTATTGAATGTGTAATTAAATAGTTAAATATTAATTATTAGAAATACATTGTTGATAATATATAATGAATTAGGTCAAATTTGTAAGCATTATATATAATGTGGCTATAATTATTAATTATAGTTAAATAATTAGACATTAATTTTTATTAACTTTTATTTAAACTTAATTAACATACATATTTACCTATTTATTTATTTATTTATTTTATGTGTCTTATATAGTTATTTAGGAGTAATGTTGTGTCAACTAAAATGTTTTAATGTTGTGTGGACATGAAAATGTTTCTCCTTCCCAAAATTTTGTCCCATATCGTTTGTCATCCTTTCCAAATGATGATCAATATAAATAGATGCACCATAAGCATCCAATACATAAAAAATATTTTAAAAATGAAGGACATTTGGGATGAGCCAATTGAAAAGGCTCAACCTTGAAGGCCAAATTCAAAATGAAATACGATTTTCCTATCGGGGTCATCTAGGTGTAGGCTTAATCTAAGTGGTGTACATTTAAGCCTAATAAAAGTCATAGCTTAAGTTGCCCTAACCTACTTTAGGCTTCTTTACCTAGTTGTTAGTTATAGGCTCCTAGACCTAGGCCTAGGAGCTTAGTTTGTAGGTTCCTAGACATAGGGACCTTAGGAATAGGTATCTAATTTTACGCTTAACCTAGGTTGTTTAGGTTATATTGATGTGGCATAGCCTAGTGGCCAATGTTTATATGCCACATGGTATAACCTAATGGCCAATGTTTAAATGCCACGTGGCATAGTTTAGATGGCCAATGTTTGATTGCCACATGGCATAACCTAGGTGACCAATTTTAGATGCCATTGGTTTAACTTGGGTGGCCATTGTTTAAATGCCACATGGCATTTGCCTAGTCCAAATCGTGTTTGACCAATAAAAAAATCATTTGACTATTGTATTGAGTAGTAAAAAATGCCAACCTAAGCTTGGTCAAAAAGTACGTGGCCCATCACAATGGGTAGGTTCAAAATGACTTGTCCAAAATGACTAAAAGGTTTTCTTGACGCCTATCCAAAATGGGTTTTTTCTACCAAAATTTATAGTAAAAAAAATTAGGAATTATAATAGTGTTTGGCACCTTCACTTTTCTTTTAGTGAGGTTGTTCAGTAATTGTGTTAAGCTCAAGAAATGTTAGATTTAAGCATCTTTCAAACCTCTATTATCTCAAGTTAAATCAATGTTAAAGAAGGGCCTTTTTTTCCAATCCATACCGACCATGTTGCCTAACACTAAATCCTTATTGGTAATTGATGTGGCACTAGGTCATAACTTCTTGTTAGGATGGTGGTAGGCTAATGGTAGGATACCACCAAAAAATAATAATTGTAAATTTCCCATTAAAATGCCAAAATTACATAACATCTCACAAAAAGGTCTTGTAATTCAATGTTTGGTAGCACTCTTCATTGTTCCCTTTGTGAACATCTTGATTACAAAATTCCGTTCAAAGTTATAATGTTCCCAAACATTTCTTATGTTCCTTACAATTTTTACAATGCATGAGCTCTGAAAGCAAAAAACAATAGTGAAAAGGGAGGACAATGAAAGGAAAATGAAGAGGGAGGAAAAGTTGAGAATGCTAAAAAGGGGTGGCCACAAAAGGGAACGTCTAAATATTCTTTTGTACCACTATGTTATCATGACCTTATGTGTGAATCATTAAACTTAGAAATATAAATCTTTTAGAAGAATAATTTAACACTATTATGACGTGTGAATTTACTTTTGTGCTAATTTAACACTAATTTAAACTTTTTTGTTTCTACTAACAATTACATAGATGTTAAGGTCCCTACCACTAGAGGCCTTAAATACAAGTGTAAAGGGTGCCTTAGACTCAAAGACCAAGATTTAGTCTAAGCATGGGATATTTCTAATATTTAGACATAATTTAAATAGGTTTTGAGATTTGTACCATGGTGCTGAACGTTGGTTCACCCAAGATGTTCTTAAATAACCCAATTTTTTCTTGGATATCTTACCATGGTACCAATGTAAGTTTTGATTCACCGAAGGCCTATTGGAAGACAATAAATGTAGGGGTAGCTAGCTTTATCGAAATAAGGCCCCATGGAAAATGGAACTAAGGTGGACTCAATTCTAGTAAAACACATTGCCAAGGACTTTATTAAGCATAAAAAATTGACCTAGTTTTTATTTTTTATTTTTATCCTATGATACCCACTAGGGTAGAGCCCATGAACGATCACTTAAGGTAGGTTTTGTTCGTAATTTTTGTAAGAAGGCCCCATTGTTTTGGTGCCCAATGAATTAGATGGAGCCCTCCTCATGGCACATCTATCACACTGAAAATTGCGAAAATGAATTGGAGTTGAAAAAGTTACAGCCCCCCGAAGTATGGGGGATCATTTTTACAGAAGATTTTGGATTGAACGACTCATTGCCTATTTATGATCCCTTCAAAAAATCTTTAAATAATACTTAATTGCCTATAAAGTCAAAACATGATTTATAGAGCTTAAGATGGAGATCTCAAAGCAATTTAAATCATTCAGTTTGAACAAAAAATGAGAAAGTTATGCATTAATGAAGTAGGAGGAGTCAAAATGAAAAAAAAAGAAAAAAAAAACATTTTGTAATTGAAACAAAAAGTTCTTTTTTTAAGTTACTCCTTTGGCTTTGCATTTCAAAGATGATTTATAGATCTTGAGACAACCTTCCTATAACATTTTAAATCACTCAGAATGGAAAAGAATTGAGGAAGATTTACAAAAGTGATCGATGATAGGTTAATAATCAATGATGCATCACTCTACCCTATTTGAAAAATGAGAAATGTGCATTTCAAAAAGAGTAATGGGCATTTTTAAAAACATGAAGCACTTTGATTTTTGAAATGTTTGCCTCTTGAGCAAAGGAAAATTTGAGTGTTGTAAAGTGACCCCCAAATACACATAAAATTTGAACTAGGTTTTTAGGGATTCAATTTTTCAACAATGGGGTGACCCTATTGTCACATGGGGATGATAATGGTGAAGAAAAAAAACAAAACACAAAGTAATTTGTTGTATTCAACAACATGTAATGAATAGCCACTCAAACTATAAAGCCTATATCTTGTCCACCTATTTGCATTGCACCTCTTGGAGTCTATCTAATCAATGACTGATGTTTTGTCATAATGTGTGCAACTTCTCAGATGTGCTAAAAAATCATGGCTATTAGGAAAATTAGACAACCATTTTTTCCTATATTGTGTATTAGTGGGTTCCACTTATTTGTTACACAAAACTTGTAACATTTTGAGGTCTACATGTGTATGTATGTCATATATATTATTTGTGTTTGTGAATGTTTATCATATGGAAATTGGCACATGCATGAATCTTTGAAAATGTGTAGGTTGTTTTTTGTTTGTGATTTTCAATCCTTAGTAGGTAGACCAACAATGATAGAACATTTAAGCCTTCATGGCAAGTTGGATCCAAGGGGAGGGCTCTGTTGTTTCTAGTGTCCCAACAAAACTTGAACCCCTCTTCTTGGTGCATTTGACACATTAACAATTGTTGAAAATGGATTAGAAATTAGAAAGTTACAGCCCCCCAAAGTAAAAGGGGTCAAGAACATAGAAAAAACAAACCATCAAACGCTACAAAGGCCACTTATTAAGCACCCAAAAATTCCTTCTATGTTGTTATATTGCTATTAGAGTTTAAAGATGATTTGTAAAACTTTAAGTGGTGTTCCAATAACTCTTTAAATCATTTAAAATGAATATGAAATAGTAAAGTTATGAGGTTTGAAAGTAGGAGGGGTTCAAAGAGAAGGAAAAAAAAATGCATTTTGTAAGTTGCAAAGCTTATTTTTTCATTAATCCTTTTCATTTGCCCTTCAAAGATTATTTTTGGAGCTTGAGGTAATGCTCCCATAACACTTTAAATCACTCAAAGTGAAACACATATGGTGAAGATATAAATAAATGTTTAGTCATAGGCAAATGATCAGTGATGGGCCAATCTACCCTATGCTTATGATTCTTTGCAGTTTTTTTCATAGTGATATCAACTAATTATGTTCATTATGATGTTAATGCATCAACTACAAAGCACATGGTAATGGGTTGTTGGTGAGTTCTTCTATGTAAAACTATCATACTTTTCATAAATAATAATGATTTGGTGTAGGATATGAGATATCAAAGCAAATGCAAGTAAATAATAGGAGCTCTTAATTTAAAACAGATGTAAGAACCTTCGTGTAATCAACAACTCTGTGAAATACATGTGGGGAATTGAAGGTTGTCAAGAATTTCGTTCCATATTGAATTGGAATAACACCACAATTTTGAAGGTTTGAAAATACAAGGGTTGATCCTCTATGACATCACATCAACCTAGCAAATACCAACACAATTGGTTTGGTCTACAATCTTAATAATATGCTACTGCCACGAGGTTTTGGATTTCTTCATGTATGACTTTTAGAAATTTGATATTTTGATGCAACACTAAAGTTGTGATGTCAACAAAATTTAAGAACAACAACATTAGAACAACAATTTTGAAAGAAGTTACATCAATTATATTATAAAATTGAAATAAGTTACAAAGGATGACCACTAGTTTGCAATGAACTCAAAATAATCTCCAAACTTCATATGACCTTCTAGAACTTAGAAATCAACAAATATGTTCCAAATTATTTGTTTCGACAAGTTCCCTTTTAAAGTGCATACTAGCGATGCAATTTAAAACAAAAAAATTAGACTAGATGACAAGTAGACTACATATGGCAAAATACCTACTTTAAAGGTCGGTTAAATAGTGAAAGTGCACAACCAACTCCTAGATACATTTGCTACAATTACAATTCTTGGAAAGAATACATGAATCAAAATCCATGAGCAGGACATTATGGGAATGTTCCTAGGGTGTAAAAAATTTGGTGCCCACAAAATTAGAGGACAAACACAAATTTACCAAGTGCCAAAGATTGACTCAACCTCTATGAATCTACAGAGGTAGGTGCTATACTACATCTTAAATGGCATGTTATTCATTGCTAGTTTGGTGATTTTCTCATGGGCTGAATAACAAGAATGTTGCATTTTCTACACGTGCTAAAGGTAGTATTTAAAAATACCACTACTGCTCAATCCCTTTAGTGTTTGATGCATTCTTACCTCACAATTCCACATTTCACCAACTCTAAAAAGACCACTAAACTTCAACTTATGGGTGAAAGCACATTATAGTGACCCCTTTTGGGGTGTCACATTGTACTACTTTATGGGAGTGTGCATGTTTGAGTGTATCCCATTTCAAACTTTTGAAAGATTTTCAAAATATTTTTGCATATTATGTTAGAATATAACATAGGCAAGAAATTAGAAAAGAAAATATTTCATTTCATTTTATAAAGTGAAAGATTGGAGCATATTTGTGGAAACAAATGTAATGTACTCGTGTATTCAAAAACACAGATATATTCCAAAAAAAAATTTAAATGTTTTTAGTCTTTATGAAAGTTGAAGGTATATATATTGAACCATGTCATTTCACATAATATGAATCATGTTTGGATACCATGACACTAATTTGTAATTTTTCATTTCAAAAAATGAGTTTTCTCAACAAAGATGTGATAAATGTGTGGTAAATTGAAATTTTGACAACAAATCACATCCACATAAAAGATGACAAGCATAGCTAGATGGGCCATTTTTTTATTTCATGAAAATTGATTATTTTGATGACTAATGAAGCCTTAAAGTTAGTGCAATCAAAATGAAATTTTGGCCTTATTATACTAATGTATATTATAAATATATTCATGGAAGTTTCAATATAGAAAATGAATATTTATTATTATTTGAAAAATAACACTACATAACATTAGTTTTGTAAATATAATTGTTATAGCACCTAAAAACCAAATTTGATACCCATAATTAAATTTACCATGTTTTTGGAACAATTATATTGTATGTATTATAATACTAGACCCAAAAGTGCCCCAAAGCAGGTCATCATAATCTGCTTTCACCCTTGTGTCATTAAAGGGGGTCAAGGTTCAATTATCTTTGTACAATAATTGATTAATTTGAAATCTTTGCATGGTTGCATATGATTTAATGCATTATAGAATAATCAATGATTCAAAGGTCCCATTTTGTCAACCTCCTTGTTTTTTATCAATCTCAAGCAGCCCAATAAAGTTGATAAACATTTTCTTCATAACCTTTGTCCACAACTTGTGCCCCTCCAATCATTTCCTCATAATGTTTCATCATGTCATCATCTTCTCATTTAAATCATGTTGTGGATCCAAACCACTCATTAAGTGTGTGTTGATGTAACATAACAATCAACTTAGTTAGAGTGGTTACCATAGTTGGGTGCATTAGTCATTTGTGATAGTGGCCAACAAACAATGGGCTTGAACATTTGTTACAGTGGCATTTGATGGGATTGTAATGAGTTCATTATTGTTTCAACTCATTTTCTTTGAGAAGGTTGTGATTGTATATTGAAAGCACAAATGAGGATAATGTTGATAGGCTGCAACATGAATATAAGCTTATTGAACCCTAACTTAAAGCAAATTTTGAAAGTATAGTGTGAAGGTGCTACTTCATTTGCAACATGCAAACAACCTAAAGCACAAATTGAATATAGGATCCCAGCAATTGAATATGAAAATGGAAAATGAATATGGGGGAGCATTGTGGGATAATTACCAACGTGAAGATGTACCAAAGTTGGATGAATACTTAAGGAAACACTCAAGGGAATTTCAACATTAGGAAAATTCTCATCTAAAGAAAGTACATGTCTCCTTTTACATTTTTCCTTCTCTATTTGTAAATGCTTAAAATTGTGTTTGCAAAACACCTTGATAGGTGTTTTTTTTTTGGACTATAGGTCTTTTCACGTTGTTCTGATCAAAGTTTGTCCTTAAACATGGAGCACACAAGGAAGCTGAAGGAGGGCACCATAAGTATTGTACAATGATGTGATTCACAACGATACATAAGGATGTTAGGTTTGTTGCAAGATTGCTTTGCTTGAGTTGTCTTAAATAAGCTCACATTGAGTTATTCTTCGATAGTTGTTGTGTAAACAAAAAAGGTGTTTGGAAAAAACTTTGGGATTCTCGAAGTGATGGATTTCAAGAGTCCTAGAAAGGGTTATTTTTTCTCCATTTCTTTGCAACTCTAAAAGTCAATCTTTGGGACTCATTTGTGGGCTAGTGAATGTAGTTTTTGTAGTTAATGTATGTGTAGTTTACTTGATTATTGATGTTTTTGGAAGAAAGGGGAGTGAAGCAAAGCCTAACCAAACTTGATGGAGGAAACAAAAGTGAAGTTGTACATGTTTTGACATGTGTGTAGAAATGGAGGCATGGGCATTTGAGCAACACCTTGGTGAAAGGGTTTCCATTCATATAGGTTGTCCACATCAAGTGCACAATATGAAGGTGGGTTTTGGTCAAAATTGCAACTTTGAAGTTTTTTGGAGATTCTCATCGGTAAATCCTTATTGGGAAGCCCGATCAATATTTTCTCACAATGGATGTTTACATGATGCAATCTTTTATTAAAGTGGCTCTCAACTTCATGTATATTAAAAACGTGCAAAAGTGAATGTAATTGACAAATGAATTTTGTCTACCATCAATGGATCATTGGGTAAAGGAAGACAAGCCAATAATCTTTCCCACTATGCCAACTATATCGCTTCTTTTGAGACAAAAAGTAGGTCACAAATGTGCTTTGAAGCCTTACATGGGGGAATTTCCTTTTGCTTATAGTTTAAGAAAATGGTGTTGTATGTAGTTGAAGAAGCAATGATGTGCCTTCATGATAATCCCATCCAACTCAAGTAACTAATCATAATGCAATGCACAAGTTCATATTTCATCTTCGTAGTCAAGAAAATGAATTCATGCCTTGGTATTTAGGGTACAACAACCCTTGATAAAGTCACATTTGTTACATGTCTAAGCAACATGGTCTTTACCTTTGACACATTTATTTGAAAACATTACAACAAAACAAAGTGATATGAATGGGAAATGACGCCCAATTCAACTAAGGAAAAGGAAATATTCAAATGGTTGTTGAGAATAATAAACAAGTGATAAGGAGTCAAAATTAGTTTTAAAACAATGATCCAAGGTATGTTGTGGTGTACAAATATATTTTTTCAATTTCCATTAGTTAAAAATTCTACCTCCAAATGATTAGGAAGAAAGATACCCTTACATATTTTGTTTCTTCAACTAATAAATGTTTCACAAAAGATGCACCTTGTAATTATACCATTGATTAAACACAATTTAATAAGATTTTTTTCTTCATTCCCCTTTAGTACTTTTATTGGCCCACCTTTTTCCCACCTTTCATCGTAATTGGAATAGGACTTGGATTGATGCACCCCCAAGCTCCCTAATAGATTCAATTGCGAGTCCAAATGTGAAAACAACGAAAAGATAAGGAGTTGGGGCACATTCCTTGGTTCACAACACTTTCGGGGCAAAAGGGCGTGCTAGAGCTTCGGGATGGGGATTATGACAAATGAAAAGTGGGTCAATTATTCATATGGACTTGCACAAACCAAACAACAAGTTGGTTAATGTGTAATAATAACATTTTCAATGCATGGACATGTCATAGGCAAACACGGACTCACAAGATTCACCATGACCCGGACTTGGGGGAAGCCACCACCTTCCCTCTTATAGTATTATTTGCGCATGGCTATGGAGTTAGCACCCAAATGTCATTTTGTCCCGAGACTCCCAAGTTGGAGTCCCAAAATTCCTTAAATTGGGACTCTTGCAACTTTGGAGGCCCATAACTCTGTGCGAAAACCTCCGATTGAGATGAGATTTAAAGCAAAGTTATAGCCCTTGTTGAGATCTTTTTAACAATATGTAACACATCACCTGCATGCAAGGGAATTAGGATGGTTCTTGACTTTTAGTGATTGGAAGTCAAATTGGCAATTTGAATACCGGCCTTTCTTTTGGCCATAACTTATGTTTTCATTGCCCAAATGGGTCATGCAAGCCCATTTTAGACATATACATCTGGAGAGATTTCCAGCAATATAAGGAACTTTTTAATCCAATGAATTTTGACCCCTGTAATTGCCTTCTGAAGATTCAGGAGTCCATCTAAACTCCAATTCCCAAAATGAGAATTCACTTGTGAGTGTGGGGGTTCATTTGTTCACACTTTCCTACATTCTTGGGAACATGAAATGTGACTCATGGGCTTCACTTTTAGTCCGCACCTTTGCGAGCCCTTGTCTTGGTTGCAAACCCAAGGTTAGGGTTATGACATGGATTGAATATATGGTAAGAGAAAAAAAAGGGGCTAGGATTGGGTCATCTTATGCCAAGGTGGGATTTATGGATCATGAAACACTTTCATGTTTGCAAAAAATGTGGAGGTTGCTAAGATTTGTAACAAACAATGTTGAACAAGTTAGCAATATTGTTGGTGAAAATGGTATTCGGTGTTTAGCTTTGAAATCAAGGTATATGTTACTTCCCTTTGTAACAATGTTTGCAATAAAGGAGGAGTTTCATCCTAATTTTCTATTCATGAAATGTTATTGGCTACCATGCATTAAAGACAAAACAAAACACAACTTGAAAAAAACTAAAAAACTTAAACAACAAGGAATTTAGTAATTAACAAAAGTTAAATGATTTTATTGTTTGAACAAGGTGTGATGTAAACTAAACATGAGATGAATTAGAAATACAAAGGCAACAACTTGCATCCCAAGATTGAAGCGTGATACCTTTCAAACCTTTAAATCATATATTATCCAATGGATTTTTTTTTATAATGTCAACCTTTTAAGAAATTCACAAACTAAACCTTATATATATATCAACCACATCTTAAAAAAAATTCACCAACTTTACAAAAGAATAATTTACATTTAAAAAAAACTTCTATCAATTATTTAAAATAAAGTTTTTGTTGATTTTACATCTTGTAAAAACTTCTAAACATGTTTTTTGTGATGGCAAACTAAGATGCCATGCATTTGGATCACTTGATGTCTAAAATAAAAGGTTTAACGGTTTAGGGTCAAATTGTCCGATTAAAGGATGACTAGATGACATCACTTTACTCTAAGATGCCCCAAAAAACCTTCAAACCCTCAAAGCACTAATTGTTATGAAAAAATAAAGTCTTGAAAGATCAAGTTTGAAAATTTCCAATTCTTTAAAAAAAGGCCAACAAAAGGCCCCACACATCCAAGATTTCAGCCGCTTCAAATTAGTCAAGGTTCTAAACAATAATTGCAAGTGTGCAATTGAAAACAAAACCCAAAAGGGAAAAAGAAAAGGGCAAAAAATGAAGCCAAGTTTTATTTTTTAAATCTCATATAATTTTTAACCAATTTGGTTGCCATCAGACAACCATGATAATTTTTGGTCACCATTGAATCGTCACATGCACATTTATTTGCCAAGTATGGACATCTAGTGATCGAAATTGTTGCGGTTAACCAATGGCAAACAAAACTACTGCAATCATCTATTGGCAACCAAAAAATGAAAAGGGTTAAGGATTAAAATGACATCACAACCATTTGATGGTGACCAAATCAGGATTTTCAACTTTGGTCACCACGCATGCCTTTTTTTTTCCTTGTTTTTGTCCCTTTTTTATTTTGCTTCCTTCTTTTTGAATTGGGATAGGGGGATCATTTCTTAGAATCTAGAAAAGTAGCTTAGGTATGTGAAATCACTCATAATAATGTTTAGAGGTTGAAGTAAGAAAAATTTGAAATATATATATGGGTAAGGTGTACAATTTTTATATTAACTTGTGGGGAAATACCACTATAATTTATTTACAAAAACATGCATTTTTGCATTCTTAACAAAAGTATGCAATTATATTATGGACATTGTTCCTATTTATGGTCATTTTGTTGAAGTAGTTTTGTGTGTCATAAACATGAAGTTCCTTGGCGATGTCCTTGTACATTAGACCTTTTAACAAATTGACAACATCAAAATCATATACTCCTTTAAATGCACATGGCCAATAAATTAACAAATCTACACCTTTATAATTCCAAGCTATCAACATTTGCTCCTTTTTCTTGACTTGTTCGATATTAACATACAAGGTCAACGAGATCTACTTGTACAACAAATCTTCTAATAATCAAATGATGTCCACATGATATTCTCTTTCTTTCCGGCCTAGGAAATACATGACATTTGTTCCCTCATAATCCCATTTCTTTCTTTCCGGCCTAGGAAATACATGACATTTGTTCCCTCATAATCCCATTTCTTTCTTTCCGGCCTAGGAAATACATGACATTTGTTCCTTCATAATCCCATTTCTTTCTTTCCAACTTGGGAAATACATGACATCTATTCCCTCATAATCCCATGTAATAATGGTGTTGTCATTTCAATTGTGATTGTCATTTAGTATGATGTTTGTTTCAACCTAGTCTCCTCTCATGCCTTAATCTTGATTACTTGACATGGTTGGTTGTGTTTAAAACACAAGGATAACCCAAATTGTTGCAAGAACCAAACATTTTCTTCCAAGTTTATTACATTGATTATCAAAAGACAATTTGAATCATACACATAAAAAAAAGGTTCTCAAATTACATTTTCAAACTCATTATACACAAAAGATGACAACCGAAATCAATTTTGATCACCATCAAATGATTGGAACAAGTTAAAGACATTTCGACCACCCGATGGTGACCAAAATTGATTCCCATATCTCAATGGCAATTCAAATTGATTTTGGTTATTCAATGTCGATCAAAATTGATTTTGATTGCCTTAGAACAAGTTTAAGGTTCAAAATGGTGACCAAAATAAGTTCAATCACCATCGGATTTGGTTGGTTGGCATAAAGCGACCAAACCTATTTTAATCACCATGCAATGGCCTATTGTGGCTTTGACATTTTAGACATTGAATGGTGACCCAATTATTTTGGTCACCATGCAATATCAATTAGTTGTTTAGGACCCGAGTTGAAATCCACCTTTTTTGAACAATCAATGGCAACCAAAACTAGTTTGAACCTTGTTAAACCATGGATTTTGGCAACCTAATTACCATCAAGGAAAAAGGTTGTCAAACAAAAATAAATAAATAAATAAATAATGAAAACATTTGAGAATAAGACTTGTTTATTGTCTACTTACCATCATGTTGTAGCTACCATCCTATAGCAACTATTAAAGCATATATCGTCATTTGTAGACTTGAAAGAAGACCCACAACCGCCTATAGACCTTTGATAGTTATTGCCTACTGTGGACAACACCTACATACATTTTATAGTTGTTGCCTATTATCTGTAGCGCTTATAGACCTTTTGTGGCTGCTACTAACCATCTGCAACAACATTACCTTCACTACAAACTTCAAATCTCATGTTTACCTCTTTGTTGTTTCCTTCCAATGGTAACTATTGTCATGTGGTAGAATGCATTTTCTATTCCAAAACTAAAATAGAAAAAATATATATTTTTATTTTATAGAAGAAAAAAAGAACTAATACATAAGAATAACAAAGCTTTATATAAACTTGATATGAACTATTCTTTTTTTCTTTATCACACTTTTAAGTATAACACACACCAAGAAGAAACACTAAAATCCATGTAACCTTCAAGGTCATGCTCCAATATATAAAGACAAATACAACTATTTCCCATATTCTTTTCCTTTTTTCACACAAGAACATCACACACAAACATCCTCCTAATGTTAATGATTCATGAAAACTATTGAATCTAATCATCTAATCTTCTAATGAAATCCTTCGTTCCTCTCAAGAAATAAATAGGGAACTTAAGAAAGATGCTCACCAAACAAAGGTGGAATCCTTATCCTTCTAGATTTCCTTATCTTCCTAAATTTCTTTATCCTAATCCGTTCCAAACATCCTAGTTAAATGAAATCCATCCATCCCTTATCCACTTAGACTAATTGACTCATTTGGTTTCACCTTTAGTAAATAAAAGATGGTAAGTAGGATATTTACCACTAGTAATTACATAGTTACTAGGATGCCTTTCTAAACGAACTATACTATGATATTATTTTTAGTAACTAATATTAATTTTATTAGAATTCCTTTCATAATTGACTTTTGATTATTCTATCCCATAAAAGTAGTTCACTATGTTAAGCTTACTACTATCAAAAAACACTTTCATTCTAGAATTTTCTTGAGATTATTTTGCCATTTGATAATAATTACCATCCAATGACTATACTACCATCTCTTAACATCTATGGTGTTTAACCAACATAGGACAATTTTCTATCGTTAGCAAGCCCATGCCTACGTTGTTTCCAATGGGTGGGTCCACTATAAGACTCACATTTGGTTTGTTGTCAATATTTTCTTTTCTAACATGAAAGGATTTTATTTGCTTACAACATAGTGGTGCCACAAACTTGAAAAAAAGTGGGACCTTTTTAAAAGGTGGTGAAATTCATGATGCCACTTGTGAAAACAATTATGTGTCAAACTTCATTGCTAAACCTCTTGAGGACCCCCAACCCCATTAGATTTTGCACATCAAGAAAATCTCAACATCCATTAAATTCGCACAAGTGGATTGTTAATACGGTAACAATGCAAATGATGGGACCATAGGAAAATAGTACAGGGCCTGGGGCAAAGGGGTAATAACATGATGCAATACTTGAGGGGTGAAATCACATTAAAGGTGATCCACTTTTCATTCGAAAAAAATGTTTTATGAATATTATAGTACCTAATAAGCTAAATTATTGATGGCATCCTTTTGGTATCCTAAACAAGCAAAAAAATTTAAATTTGCTTGACAACATTTTGGAACTCAAAGTTCATTTGAGTCAAAATTAATTTTGATCCAACAATTAAATGAAGAAGATTGGATAAAATTAATCTGTACATAGAATATATAACTTACAATTTTTTAATAGCCATAAGGCCTCATGTTTATGATTCATGAAAGATTACCAAACAAAAGAAAACTAAAAAAACCAATGCAATGCCCATTTATAAAATCTCCTTCTCTTTGATATGGTAGTGATTTTTCCTTTAAAAATAATTACTATGCATTTATTGTTAAATTATTTTTTTTAATTTTTATTTTGAATGGAGTTTCATCCAATTTGTTTAAATTTATAAATGGTGCTAAATTTAATTGATGTATATCAATATCATACACCATAAAAAAATTCACCCAAGAATTCCATCCACAACCTTAGTTTTGAAATATATATGTGATTTTTCAAACTCTATGACATGTATTATATTATCATAAATATATTTCATACATTCAAAATTTTCAATGTTTGTTAGACTTTTAAAACTAATTGATTTGAATATTTCTAAAGCTAGTCAAATCTAGTTAAAACAAGCAAAACTAATCCAAGATCCTATGTCCACACATTACCCAAAAATTAATTGCAAAAAAATAATAGTCATGATTACAATTCTAGGGGCTTAGTGTGCTTTCACCTTAAAGCCCTTCAAGACCCAACTATGCTAGCAAATTATGGATGGTAGAACATATGCCAACCATGGACATACACAAAATTGTGTTCCAATTATGTGTGGTGGTGCCAAATCAATAAAAAATGGCCCATGGTTCGACATGAAACCCATTGCAAGAATAATGCTACCCAATTTACAAGTTGTCAAGATGAAGGCACACATGTTGGAGGTGCGCACAAGAATGACAAGGAACCCAATATTTGCAAGGACCTAGGTTTTTTGTTACTATGGCACAAATGGTGTATGTGAAGGTGGCACTTGGGTTTCCAAGCAATCAAGGGACCAATGTGTTTATGTATTGAACACAAGTGGTTCCACCACATCCCCTAATTGCTCTTCAACCAAAACCATTGAAGTTCATTGCAACTACATTGATGGTGGCCGTCAAACCACCTAGCATTTGAACTCTAACTTTCATGATCATTGATTGAATTGTCGAATACCCATGGGAGCAAAATCCCCCCTATTCATTTGGGCCAACATCTTTGTTAAGCTCAAGCACAAATGAAACCATGAATGCAAACTTAGAAGCCCAAGAGCAAATGGAAAAAAACTTGGAGGTTGTGGTTATATGACATCATATGTACCATTTGACATGAGAATATACCAAACAAGGCATATGGAGGGGGCAAGCACACTAAGGTCACTTCTATATTCTAGGGAGGGAAACTTAAAGGTTAATATTATAGGACATGCCTTTAAAACAATGCAAGGGGAATAGGGGACAATGCATGTTGCATTGCATGAAATGAAGTTTCAACGCATGTGTTTACATGAACAATTAGGACAATGCAAAGAAGGATTAAGGTTCTAGAACATAAGGTTGCCCGATAATATGAAACATTAGTGGAAGCAAAAAAAGGGCAACTGAGGGGGTAAAGGAATGTTTAAATTTCATGGACATGTCGAATGTTGAACACTATCATGAAACTTTAATTAACATGATGGAACAATATCGAATAAATGCTAAAGTGTTTGTTAAGGTGGCCCAATTAACTTCAAATAAATTGCAATTAACATGCATTTTGGGCACATTGTGGATTACATTAATGGAGGTGGAGTTAATTTATATTCAAGAATGATGACCAAATTTTTTGATCATGAAGGTGCAGTCATAATCAAACAAACCAAAAAAGATGTTGAATGATAAAAAAAATCAAAATTAGAGAAATATTTATGTTTCATTGTTTAAAATCATGGCAAGTTGTTTTTTTTTCATTCATATAAATGTCAAGGAATTCAAATAAATAATCCATTTGATAAAATTTTAGGTTTAAGTTTCAATTTTGAACCTTTTAACAATCCTTTACAAGTGTGTCAAAAGGAATCAATTTTGCAAAGGATTATCAAAATGACTCATATAATAAAACAAAATTGATGGGAAAGAAACAAAGAAGATAAAGACCTATTTAACACATTAAAAAAACACTCATACCCTAAAATGTGCAAAAATTTAAAACTCTAAAAATTCAAAGAATTTTCCAAAATTGATCCAAAGATTTATAACTTCAAAAGTCATGTACCACATATAAATGGGGTATAATGTACATGATGTGTTCAGAAATGTTGTAGCTTATAATATAAGGAAACATATATATTAAAAAATCAAATTTTGGTTATGATTTGAAATTGTTATCATTTTTAAAGACGAAACATTGAATTTACAAGGAATTAGCACACTTTCAAAAATTCATATTTATTCAAAAACTATAAACAAGAAAAATGTCATGCTTGGACAATTATAATCATTTATTATAACAATTTGCAAAAAAGATTGTTCAAAAATCCATTTGTATGAAAAAATTATTTTTGGGCAAAAGAACATGTGCAATCCTTTTCTAAAGTAATGTTGTTGGTTCATTTGATCTTGTTTGCATCCATGAGGTTTAACATCATGGTAAAAAATATCTATGATATTTTTGGATAACTTATTGAAAATGCAAAATACCAAAAATGTAAATTGGTTAATAGACCTTAAATTAAATTGGATTTCATCAATGCTTTCAAAAAGATTACAAAACTTTTTTGGCCTACACTTCAACCCTTCACTAAAAATGGGGACCAAAGCATTATTTGTTGGAACATGTATGGAATAGAAGGAATGTGGTAATTGGTCACTTGCTAAAACATGTACCATTTCTAATGCATAATAACACTGATGGTGACAAGGAGGAAATGCCCATAATGTAGGGCCATGTTTCATTGTCATTTATATGCATAATTTAACTTTCAAGTTGCCATGCCAAAAGATTGAGAATATAATTAATATAACACACTCAATCAACCTTAAGCATAAGGTGCACACATATGATGGATTTGGTAGGTGGGCATGACATTTATTACATTTGGGAGTTGATATGACAAATGGCAATTGGATAACTCATATCAATTCATGGACAAATCCCATATTCAAAAAAACACATGAAGCCCTATACCTTATGCACACCAATGCAAGACGTAGAAGGTTTTACCCAAGGACCAACAAGTTTGAACTTGGTCCTCACCTATGTGGAATTTGGTACAACCCCATCGGTGATGAAGTTGAGTAAGCGCGTAATTTACACAATCTCCCAAAAAAAAAACACATGACCTTTTAGTTGAGGAAACTAACAATTCCTAATGCTTGAAAGATGAAATGGCATTTCACTTGTGATTATCTTTCCTCAACAAGTTTTTTTAAAATTTTAGATGTAAGCACTTACCAAGAAGGTGGTATTAACATGAATGTTTCCACACACTATCTTACACAATTGTTTTAGGTTTATTCTTGGGATCATCATCATCAAGAAGTTCATACATATTAGTTTTTATTGCCATTGTTAGGAGTTTTTTGCACACCACTATTTTTTTTAGGTACAATTAGTACGAAGCTTATCTATGTGGTAGTGGTAATGGTGCCAACCCACCATAACCCCAACCTCCAATGGCTTTTCCGAATTTTGCAGAACACATGTTCATGTGGTTCAAGAAGTAGGTTGTTTAATGACATTTGGTGCACATTTGAACTTCATTCTACATGGTTGCTCTTACAAGTTAATATGGCAAAAACCTTCAATTTAAGATCACAAAGTGTGATGTTTTAAGAACTTTGTGCTACTTGATGTGACATTGTTCAACCTATCCTTTTTATCCTTTTTATTTGCATATGTTATGCGTTAGAATCTCTTCTATACTAAAATTATTGTAAGTAGGAGGGTGAGGTCATTAGCATCCTTTCAACCCTTTGTACTTGTCCCTTCAAGGGCATTTGTTTGCCCTAGCTCATCTTAGAGCCTTCCATTCCATAATGATTTGCTTGCTTTCATGGTCAGTGATTTGCCAATGAACCCACATGTGAAATCATCCCTCCATGGTCTTCATAGCATGTGAACAACTAGCCTCCCAAGTTGTCAGGATTGGTTTCTCAATGCAACCCTACAAATGTACTACTTGGTCCCCATGGGGTTTCCTAGTGATTCACTCCACCAACTTTGTTTGACTTCTGATGGTCTCAAAGTTTTGGGCATCCAATGCAATCATTCACATCCTTTTTCATTAAGGATTCCATATTAGAAGATGTGAAACACATTGATGTGCTTCCCAAGATGAGTGACTTGCAAGTACCCTCCAAGATTATAATAAGGTGTTTTATATAATGCCATTGTACTTACTTGGATGCATCTCTATTAGAATTCTTGCATTTTCTTACATCATTTGACCTAACTACCCCTTGGGAAGAAAGGAAGGGGGGGAGGGGAGGTGGGATACCAAGTGCAAATGGAACACCTCAACTCTGGTCAGCCTCAGTGATAAACAGAAACTTTGTCAGTGTAACTTTGTCCATGTATTTGTTCTTGGTCATGTTGACAGTCTTCAATTAGGCCCAATTTCTCTCAATTTATTAGTAATGGGGACTTTTTCATATCCTGATTCCTCATGGTCTTTTCACCATACTTCTTTCCCCAGTGTTGCCCAATCCCTGATTTAAAATATTTTAAACAATTTTAGATGTGTAAAAGCAAGAAAACGGAAGAGCTATTGAGCTTTGAAACAAAACAAAAGAGGTGCAAGGGTGCACAGACCTTAATAATCATTCTAAAAAGTAGATCACCTTCAAATGAGAACGCATGCAACATGCCAAATATCTTTGGAAAGTGAAAATGTAGTGTGGAGGAACAACTAATGACACCATTGTTGTCCAACCTGTCTGAAGATGGTTTAAGGTGGTTTGAAATGAATATCTACACGAGTAGTTCGCAATCTGTAGCAATCATTTTTGTGTAGAAACTGTGAGGTAATATTCACCTAAATTGTGCTTGATCACCATCTGTCTGTCCTCCATTAAACTGGAATCCACAATCCTTACTCTCACAATAGACTCTAGAGTGAGAACATAATCAGTCACTCCAGGATGTCCTGTCTACCTGAAGTTCCCTGACTGAACTGTAGCCATTGCCAGAAAGTAGACACCTGCACCTTCTGTTGCAAGTCTTTAAAAGCTTTGTCTGCATATCCATTCACAGTTGTTATCATTCAAAAGAGAACTGAGTCGATCCCTCCTGCAAAAAGGCTATTTTAGGAGCACCCATCTTACTTACCCTAGCCAGACAATCATAACAATGGTTTGCCCACAGCAAAGCACTGGCATGCTATACATGTGCCATTCCAGAATAAAATGTATATCTTTCATAAGAATAGAGAAATCTCCATTCTCATGATGAAGAAAAAACAGCAAGGTTAACACTTTCTCAGGAAGCCAGAAAGAACCAAACTAAGAAAGACTGAACAAACCAAAAAACAAAAAACACACACACGGGTATGAATAAAAGTGCCAGTCCCACACCTATTCACACCTGTTCAAGGACCATCAACAGTAGTATGTATGATAGTGACTTAACTACACAACTTCCCCACTGACTTCATCAGCTCCCACAGTGGTAAAAGGCTGGTGACAAGCACCAACCTGCAAACTCAGTTTCTGCTACAATTCTGGAAGCAACAGGAAGACTCAGCCATACTACTGGCTAGAAACAGACCATAACAAGGACAAGACAAAAAAACAGACCAACAGAAAGGGAAAATAAAAACTAAAGGAAAGGACAACAGGGAAAAACTATGAACAAGTGGGCTTACAAGAAGCTCCCCACAGACAAGACCTGAAACAAAATCATTTTGAAAACCCCAAAGCAGAATTTCCAAAAAGGGTAGCCGTGTTAATAACCAACCCTCTAGTTCTCTGTAGAGGAATTTCTAAAGGGTAGCCTTTTACCTTCAGAAAGACAATAAGACTGACCACCTGAAAGACAAAAAACTTCTTACAACTACAAAGCCTCAAGACTATCGATAACCCCCAGCTCCACAGTCATTTGAGATATTGGAATGAACATGAGGCATTCTAATCATTTCAACACCTGCATACTCTGGTTGAGCACGTTTGTCAAAAATGTCACAGCATAAACCTTGAGGACTTTGTCTCACAGCTAGATCCAAGAAATTACAAGACAAGCCTTTAGACATGCAATTCAACTCACAAGATGTTTTTGGGTATATGCCACTACCAAAAGAGTCTTGGTTTAAGGTACATGAAATTATCAAAGTCTGAAAAATCATGAAAAAAAAGATAACCCACAAACCTACAAACCAGGGACCATCTATGAAGCACAACAGGACGTGGTATATGTGACCCAACTCACATGCTTGGATCTGACAAAAGCATGCACTTACCATGCACCTGCACACTTGAGTATGGAGAAATATCTACTGTTCAGAGCCTAATTTCAAAACTGTTGAAATGTGTGCAACAATATGCAATATGAATGTATCAATCTGCATCTACAGCAACCTCCTTGCCTCCTGATTTCTACCATGATAAACACCTTCACTTCGAACTGGCTTATTTTTACCTACAAGGAATCAGATACACTAGGATGTGCAAAATAAACATGAGGCACAAGGTATGATCACTACCCAAATTTCCAAACAAACCACCCACAATCACAGTTACTCTCATGAAGACCCTAGACTTTAAAGCAAGACAGGTAGCATACTTCAAACAAACAACATTCCTTTGCAGGGATTCTAGACAAAAGGACAAAGGAGGCTATGAAAATTAAACGATAAGACACAAGAATCAACTTGGAGGGTAAACAGAACCTTTTCAATCCCATGCACCTGACTCTTCTCATTGTGACTCATCCAGAGCTTACTTGTCTAGACATCAAGGCCCAGCCTTACTTGTACTTGGCCTGGAAAGGCTACCCACAATTCCTGCAGCCTTAAACTTTGCATTCACACTTCTCAAATCCACCAGATCTTCAAACAGCTTGTCAGCTGGATTGAATGGCTTAGGAGGTGATGTTGAAGACATAGCTACTGATTGCTTGTACTGGCCTCCTATCAACTGGTTTTGCATATACTGACTTGCATCCTGGAGGGAGAGATTAGGTTTCTGCCCTGATAGATTGACCAGGGGGTTCCCACTAGACACTGTTCTGTATGTGGTACTGCTTCCTTGACCTGACTGCTGTTGCTGGACATGCTGCCCTGGTGGTGGTGGGATTGCAGATCCCAATTTCAACTGAGGACCATACAGCATGTCCTGTTGCTGAGTATTCCAAGCCTGGGATCCATTGACGCCTCCCCATGGAGAGAGAGCCTGGTAGCCCCCTTGCTGCTTTGGAGACTGTACTTCATCTTGCCACGGTGGTGGGGTATGTGGCAAAGGTACCTCCTGGTGCCCATACAGCTGCTGTCCTTGAGGTGGTTGTTGATTTGCTGAGTCTTGCTCGGGAGCTTGTTGCCCTGGGGGAGATTTTGGTGATGCTGGAATTGTCTCTCCATAAATCAAAGCTTGCTGCTGTGGAGTGAGTACATGCTCAATTGCCAAAGAGGCTGTTGAACATGGAGCAGCATAATTATTTATGCCTGCCAACTGATGAAACACTGGCTGCTGGTGTAAGGAGTGGGAAGGAGGTGACATGTTTCCATAAGAATGCTGGTGAGTCAGAAAACACAGTTGCTGTGAGGTTGCATAGGAAGGAGGCTCTGTGCTTGGGATGGCCTGAAAAGGAGTAGTTCCAAAGGGATTTGTCTCATCTTCAGGAGCAGGCAGTGCCAAGAGTGCAAGCTGGGTTCTGTACTGGTCAATCGGAGGAGTCGCAACCAGAGATACTGTGGTCGTGGTGAGTTGTGCTGTGGTCATGGTGGGTTGTGCTGTGACACTGGGGTGTTCTGTGGAATGGACGATGGGCTCACCACTAAGGAGATCGATTCCTGAACCATGGGGACTAGCACTCACAGCACCAGAATTCACCGCACTTGATTTTTTGCTGCTTGTCTGAGGAGGGGGTGGAACTATCTGAGGTGCACTTGGCTTTAGTCTTGTCGGTAAAGTCCCTGTCACTCCTGAAACTGGGCGAGAGTGTGATGAGGGCCTGCCATAAAACCACATGAAAATTCCACTGAACAAGAAAACGTACAAAGTTTGCTGGCAATTCTTTGCAGGATTTTTCTTGTGATGTTCATGGAGATCTGTAGGATTAAGCCCAGATAGGTTAAACATTCAGCCAAAAATGCCATAAACCTTTGCAGAGAAGACCAACTGACCAATGAATGTATGCCAGCTGTCCATTCAGGGCCCTTTGCAACAAAAGAATAAGATACAAAATGAATGAGTGTATGGCAGCTATTACTTCAGGGCCCTTTGCAAAAGACAAAATATGACATGTTCTCTGCACAGCAGCAGAATGGTTTGTGGAAGGAGGGGGGACAGATCTACTTTTTGAGGAGTGAATATGGTTTAGTGTTGGTCACCAAAGAGGCCAACCTGATCATACCTATGAGACAGCTGGTCTCCTGGGCTCTCTTTGTCATTGTCATAAACAGGAAAAACTTGACTTCGAACATCCTTTGGCAATGGAGATCCTGAAGCAATAGCATCATGCTTGGCAAGAACATGCTGCAAATCATCATTCAGAGACAGGACCTGACACAATAACTCCTCATCCCTGTCCACCCAGCCAAAACATTTAAACTCAAAATTCTATGTTGGACAGTCATTGCTCCAAAATGATGCGCAGAGACAGGAAGAGAGACAGAGGAAAATATTGCACTCAAATTGCTTCCCAGGAGGGCAACAAAGCAAACATCATGGTGGTCACTTATTTCATGGAGTGCTCAATGAATTTGAGTATCCTCGAAGCAGATTTAGAGAGAGAAGGAAAAATGACTCATGTGTTGACAACCCAGTGAACGAACTGACCAAACATTCAAGCAAAAACTCTCAGATGCAATTCCACCAACACTCAGCCCAACTCTTCAGCAACATGGCCTCCTAAAGGAAAGCAGAGACGCAGACAGAGACAGTGCATACGAGATTGTGTTAACTAGCTGCATGACACGGTGCTGGTATGAGCGACTTTGTTCCACAAGCTCAATGATCACATCCTCCTTCAGGGCCTGCAAGGATTGCAACAGAGCTTTGCTGTAACATTCTTTGTAAACAGCAGTACGCAAGAAGTTCAAGGCTCCAAAACATCAACAGAACTCTAGGCACCAGTAACAGTATATTTAATCTCATGTAACTGCAAAAGGAGCTGAATATTTGCCAGAATGGAATAGAAACAACATAAAAAGGATACCATTCGATCATTTGGGGCTAAAGCACTCAGCATCTCTGCAAGAACCTCAATTAGACTCCGTGAAGTCTGAATATCTGTCAAGCTGAATCCAGCAATAAAAGTAAGATGCTGCCACAAAAAGATATGTTACCTTGGTTGATCAGCATGCTAACACAAAAAATCTCAAGGCCTTGTCTATGGATACAATATACAAATATATATACACACTACTGATGTACTGGAGATAATATACCTCATCACTGGAAGATTGTCATTTGGCTCAGGTCTCGGGGACAACATTCCTGGAGACTGTTGGTTAGAGTAAGAAGCTGATGTATAGGTACAAGGTATAGACTGTGATTGAGGTGGAGTAAAGATGGGCACAGTGTCCTCTCCACCACGCTGAGGAAACTCCATGCCCAATTTCTGTCATGCACACAACCTACTCCCTAGGTCAACAGAGAGCATCAACATCCAGCCTGACACACATATCTGAAGGAACAGTATTAACATTTCAGTGATTTAGTAGATGTTACCAATTTTCCCCCCATTTAAATTGAAGTTATAAAATGGCCACATGAGTTAACTTCCATTCAAGGTGGCAGAGAGGAAGATGAGAAAAGAAAAATGGAAGTATTTTGCTTTATTGACATGTCGCTTCTGCATACATAAAGGGAAAAGATATGTAAGAATAAATGAAGCTAGGAGGCAGAAAGAGGGAGCTGATAGATCCACACCATTTGAATGTACTGCACAGCGAAAGCACCAAAACTTGAGGGTATGTGTATACCTGCAATTCATTATAGGCCATGTAATACTGAGGATATCGCCCTCTTGAACCCCCAAAAGCTTCTTGCCATGAATCCAGCAAAACAAGCACCTTGTCCCTCACACGCATGTCTGCCTACAAACCAACATCATAAAGATCATGAGGGTGAGTAAGATCCTCAAAACTTGTTGCCAAAAGCATGCTTCAGCTCAGTAGCAAAACAGCATAACACAACAAAATTTCTATAAAATTATGCTGCATTCAGATGAAATGCTTATTTGCAAAAAGGTCATCTACAGCTCACAGAGGTTCTACAGGTAGACAAGAAATGTCCAGAGACTATATGAAACCCCTTCAAAACTGCATACTATCCTTGTATCATACCAAGCAACAGATGCAGATGCACACCCTTTTGGAAAAAGAGATCCAGTTTCACAGATAAAAAATGAGGCAAGGCTATCTAGTGTCCCTGGGGCATCAAAGCCCTCAAGCAATAAACTATATTTATGAGTTAGCAGAGAAATCTCCACAACACTTTGAAGGTAACACAACCAATGACTGTGGTCATAGCCTACTGAGAGTTGCTCACAAGTGTCAGACCATCACTTTCATGACAAATAGCATCCACAAATAGCATTGCCATGCTGCCATGACAACCTGCTGACTTCATCAGCTCCTGACAGAGGGTGCAGATATGTGTGTTATAATCAATCCAACATTTTGGACAAATCATTATACACACATCTGCATCCTGAGTTTCTGTTGCATTTCCAAGACCAGAAGCAACAGTGGGTCTCAAGTAATTCAAGGTGCAACAAGCTTGTAAGGGTAAGCTTCATTTCATATTAGTTTGTTACAGTACAAGCAAGCACATAAGCCTAAGGCATGGCTCACCTACATAGAGGGCATATTGGGGCCTAATGCACCCTGAACATATCCTTTGAGCACACCCTTGCTGACTACTTGGATGCAAAATCTCAAATGTAATATGTTAAAATAATCTTACTTTCTTCTTCACAATTTTCACCATTTCATATAGCACATCTTTCTCCGCAACTTGCTGGTGGACATTTTCCCCACAGTTTTTAATCAAAGTTTCCAAGACCTGTACAAAATTAGCAAAGAAGTAAGTGGCTGAGGTGGTCTTGAGATTGAAAGTAGCTATTTTTAACTTCAAAATCCTATGCCTCCAAATTCGATCAAATCGCAAAAGAATGTAAGGATTTTATGTAGTCCAACAATAAATCAATGACATCTTTGCAAAAATAGGTTACTGTTAGCTGCATGTCCTTTGAACAGTTGCTCTTCACCAAGAAACCTTCCCATAAAGCAATTTTCACTGAAATGCTGACAACAACCTCTATTGTTGGCATCTGATACCATCAACTACAGATTGTGGTGCTATCTATTTTTTGCAGGCATATCTCCCTCCAAGGTGTAAATGGGCATACTATTCACATCAAATCCATTTAATAAGTGGACAAGGACTGAACCCTCACAGTTTTGTTTTAATTGGCCCAGCCAGAGAACGGGCAGTAGCATCCAGAGCTCAACTTGGTGTTTAACAACCAGGTAAAGTAGTGGGATACTCACTGTAAGGGTAAGAAGCTGAACCACAGGGTTCCTGTTTGAAAGACGTTTCTTGACTGCCTTGATAACATCTCTTGATTGCCTGGTACAATCCGAACCCCCACAACTTACATTAGGTCACGAAGAACATAATGGCCCATGCAAAGCCAAGAACAGGACCATCAGCAATATTGACATAGTTGAACAGACAGAACAAGACAAGGTGTCCCCTCACTGTCTCGAAAACATTTCCACACCCATGTCTGAAGCCTGCACATATTTCATATTTAGGCTTTGGCTTCTTCAAAGATCTACACTTCTTGATGTGACCTCGTCTTCTGCAGCAAATTAAAAATTCCCAAATCAATATTGCACAATATGCACAGCATACTTTTATCTGTCTCTGTAACTCTAACCCATTTGCCTCCTCTCCTGTAAGCAGAATCTGCTTGTTTTAGTCACTCTGGGCCCTTTAGTCTTGTAACACATGACTTTGCAATTGCAGGAGTCTGCCCATCTTCACATGTAAACATAAAGTTGAAGGCCAGGAAGAAATAAAAAGGATGAAAGCAAGGATGACTGTTCATGCAGCCTTCCACTGGACAGAAGGAAAAAAAAAGCAGCATGCAGGTCATAGCCTGTTAAGGCTTATAGAATCACATAAGTACTACAGCCAACTCACAAGAAGCCAACACATTTCCAGCATCACAACCATGGCTCCCCAGATGGAGAAGAATCGGATGTAGGGCATGTAGATGAGCAACCAGAACAACATGTACACCCAAAAGTCAATAGTTAGTCTGTGCAGACTAGACAATAGTACTAAGAAATTATACCTCCATCTCAGTCTTCACCCCCCCAAATCTCAGAGACAAATAGAATCTCTATCCACAAGAACAAAATAAACCCCCAAGGCCACTGAACGAATGCAGCAAGCTGAAACATCTGTCTCCCTTTAAACCCTACTCCTAAAACACATGACAACAAAGCAAATTCGAAAGTCCGCAAGCATCCCTTAAATTCCCTTCCCCCTCCTTTCCCAAACTCAGAACGACGAAAACGACACATCCAGCACCCTAAACCAGAAACATGGCACAAATCTAGTGAGTGTAATAGTGACCTCCACAAAGAACATAGGAAGGAGTCGTTCGCACAGAAAAAAGTTTTGTTGGTTTAACTACAAAGGAAACTTACATAGGATCGCTGTTGATGACATCACAGAGCTCGAGATTCAGAACCCAATCCGGGCCTATGAGCATGTCACTCGTTGCCTTGTCCACAATCCCCGATGCTGCCATCTTGTTGATCGCCTTCCTCTCCCTCGGCGAAGGCAGGAAATGTTCGATCCCCGGTGCAAGCTTCACATCCAGCTCCAAAAGTTGGTAATAGAGAATACCTACAGAAACTGCTTAAAGACTATCGAATAGAACGGACGTCACTTCCGATGAGAGGAAGAAGGCAGAATTCTGAGGATGTCGAGTTCAAAATTCCTCTGACACTATCGTCTTCTCCTTTTGGCTTTCTCATTCACGAACATTTTTTGCATTTCTCCTCTCTTTGCCTGGATTTCGCCTGGCCCTGGGCATAGGGGTCATCTCTGATCTTTGAACAGCGCATCCCTTGTTCCCCGCTACTGTCCCCACCCGAGGCCATGCTTTAAATTCAACCCCAAAAATCCAATTGTGCTTTGGAGGTTCCAAGTTCCAACTTTACATTTTGGTAAAACCAGGTGTTTGGCCAGGGATAATCGGGAAGGGGAGAAAGTGGATTTCTGGGTATTAGTTCAGTAGTTGCGCAGCACGACAGTCTGCATAGAAGTTGAGATTCCTTGACCCTTGGGTGAAGCAGCACCTACACCTTGTTTTTTTTCTTGAGTTGCTTCTAAAGACAAAGCAGGGTCCCTGAGTCCAATTTTAACATTTCTGAAATGTTAAATTTAGGTAGCCCTGTACGGCAGTGCCAGAAATTTCCCAGTGTATATGGAGGGCACCTTATATGTATCCACAGCCCTCCTAGTAAAAGGCATGATCTTATGCCTAGGAGTGGTAGGGATGTAATAACCGTTGGGTGAAAGTTTTTGATTCGGAAAGCCTTCCAATGAGGTGGGCCCTCCCACCTGTATGGAGGGAAATTGTTTTTTGTAATTCACTATATCCGAGTGAGAGGGCCCATTGTATAAGCCTGCCTCATTTATTACTAGGGATACAGCCCTGTGAGCGGGAATTCATAGAAAGTGGAGTGATCTTATGCCTACTACCCTTAATCTAACATGTACTTATAAGATCCCTCCTATGTTTAAGAAGTATGCATAGTGATCTTAGTGATCTAGGTATGTTTAGGTTCATAATTATGCTTGCATTATGTTTCATGCCTTTTTCTAGGAGGGGCTGTCGATACATGCGTGGGGGGTACTTCACCAAATTCAAGGCTGAACTTGGCTACTGCCTTGTCATAGGCCCTTTCGGGAATATCCCCACCATGGGGCTTTACCCTACATTGAGAAGCCTCACACAAGAAGGTGAATGTACCAGTTTTGGTGCAGGTTCACCCTTGACCTTGAAACTTGGGTTCGGCGTACAGATAGTAGCATAATGAATATCCATCAAATGCTTGAAAAATTTACCTTCAATGACGTCAACCGCAAAAACCTTCAAGTTACAACTAAGACATCCAACCTGGGCACAGACATGCTGTGTATGTCATGCAGACAAGCCATGTGCAAGTATGATAAAGTGGAAAAAAAGGACTCAAAACCCAACTCGCAAACACCGTCATAAAAATGACCGTAAAAACTTGGCACGAATTTCCGTGTATTGGGAGGGCATGTTACCGAGCATAATAACTCGTCTGCTGAGAGGAGGCACTTTCCACTTTGGGGGTGGGCAATTCATTTTCGCAATCCTCGTGTTGATTTTGTTTACTTTTTAATAGTGATACCTGGTGGGTACCAGAAGCATATTCATTGGGTATAAAAAATTTAAGTTTTCTACTGTGGTACTCGAAGGGTATCGTTTATTTTATTTTGGGCTTAGCATTTAAGGTCAAAACTATTATATTGATTCATCCCAAATGTCAAGTTTGATTTTTTAATATTTTGAACTTTATTATTATTATTATTATTATCACAAACTTGAAAAGTGGGACAAAAAAATAAGATAAAAATTATAATTATAATTAAGATATAACAAAACATTGTCTCCTATTCTTTGTTTTATTTTTCAAGTTGTCACATATATAAGTATTGTAGTATAATTTAGAATTTTAAAAAAAAAGCAACATTTAAGATGAATTAATAAATGAATTTTGAACTTAAAATAAAATATTATTTCAATCTACCTACCTACCTAGTAGCCTAGGCCTACATATCTACCTACCTTGACACCATGTGTCAACATTTTAATAATATTAATTAAAATTTAAAAAATTAATGATAATTAATAAATTTTAATTGCATGTTACATATATAACTAAAATGCCATTAATCATGTTGGACAAGTCATATGTGATCATAATCACAAATGACATGGTCTTTGGATGGAAAAGAAATGTCAAAGAAATACATTGTCATCCTTTGATTAATCATATACATATTGTCATTGGTGACTAACATGCCATTGATGTGGTCAACACTAATAACAATTGATGTGTTGCTTATGGTAGCATTTTTTAATATTTTAAATTAATCTCTAAAACATCCACATCATCCATTTGGATGTTTTTAAAATCATGACATTTTGCACAATTAAAAATATCTCATTGCATATTAATTGTGCCCATTTTTAAAGCCAATTACTTGGTGACATGTGGCGCATTTAAGTCCAATTTATTATTTATTTATTTATTAAATTTAGATTTCTCGACTTAAGTCAATAAAATGTGAACATGTGGCATTTTTTGTAAAAAGTTAAGGAGGATATGCCTAAGGAAATAAGCAAATAGGGCCTAAACTAATTATGTAAATGTAAAATAAACCTATTTTATTTTGGGTTTAGCTTTTCAGTTTGAACTTCTTTTATTAGTTCATCATTTGAGTGACATTTTGATTTTGAATATTTTTAATGCACCTATTTATGTACTCCATGTTAAAATAATGGAAGATAAAATACATGGGTTAAACATTTTTAATTATAAATGTGAGCAACCTAATCACAACCTATTCCCAACTACACTCTAATACCAATTTTACATTAACTTAGTTTACCTACTAACTATTATAAATAATAATAGTTCATACGTAGTAATATTACATTATATAATTTTAATGTAATTAATAATTTTAATTACTAAAATGATTATTATTATTGGCTAATATCTTTAAATAAATTTTATATTATTATTTCATTTCTTACAGATATTATTAATTATAATAATCAATAATAATAATATAGTTAGTAATTCATTGAATTAAACCATTTTATTTTTATTTATTTATTGTTATAGGTATAATAAACTTTCAACACACTTGTAATGTACATTTAGTAATCTTATATAAGATTACAAACATGGTGTGTGTGTGTATCTGTATGTCCGTCTTTTACTTATCTTTTACTTATTTCTTTTTCTCTGACGTCATTTCGCTTTCATTACCTCTCTGGCGTAATCCCATTGGCTCCCGTTCCCTGTGGAGTGTTTTGGGGGGTGG
>Ga0209208_10001108_pt1 | contig 37539 bp, 14 predicted proteins | sample S1TSphfallax_3_FD_187694 | JGI IMG/M metagenome (GOLD analysis project Ga0209208, IMG submission 187694) | Host-associated microbial communities from peat moss isolated from Minnesota, USA - S1T2_Fd - Sphagnum fallax MG (SPAdes) (version 2) | ecosystem: Host-associated > Plants > Peat moss >...
ATCAACATATTTCATTTTCTAAGTGTGATAGGCGTAGTGTTGTCATTTCAAAAGTCCATTACAAGTCCACAATCTTTTTAAAATTCATCCAAATTTTATATGACAATTCCCATTAAAGCCTATGACAACATGAATAATTAAAATCTTGATAATTTTAGTTTTGAATATGGCTTTCAATTTTACATTTGTATGTAATCCAAAATAATTATAAGTGTGACAATCTAAACATTCCCCTTACTCATGCTTTCATTCACATGTTTCTCATGCATTCATACATTATTTAGGGTTACATGGTATCCAAGGAAGGCAAATTACTAGATCTGAAAGAAATTTCAGCTATTGTCCATATGTCTACTTCAGAAAAAGCTGAAGGCATTCAAGTTCTCAATGGAATGGCATAGTATTATTGGTGTTTCATTAATGATTTTGCTTTTATCATGGTTCCAATAATTAAGCCACTATGGAAGACAAAGGCTTTTGAGTGGATAGAAGAGTGCCAAAAGGCATGTGAGGTAATCAAACAAAGCTACATGGATGCATTGATCTTGATCTCACTTCATTGGGACGTGGAGTTCCATGTTCACACATACATCTTTAATCCGGTAGTCGGGGCTATGTTGGCACAAAATCCTACCAAAAAAAATGACCAATCGATTGCCTATGCATTTTGATTATTCACCCATACCAAATGAAATTATATGACCATTGAAAGGGAGGCACTTGCCATGGTGTATGCCCTACATAAATTTCATCATTATTTACTAGGGAACAAATTTATTTTTTAGGTGGACCACATGGCACTTTTATAATTAGTTTGAAAACCTCAAGTTTTAAGAAGAATAGCCGGATGGTTACTTTTTTTCTTGGAATATAATTTTTTTATGGTATATAAACTAGGAAGATCTCACTTAGTGGTTGATGCATTATTTCAAATGCTAGACTTCATAGAACAGAAAGGAGTATCGGACTAAACAACGGACACTATTATCTTCCGCCTATAATCGATATGGCTACAAAAAAATTCCTAATATTTGTCTATTAGAATATTTTTAGTTTATTATAATTAGGAGCAAAAGAAAACACTAGCCTTGAGAGTCTTATGTTTTTATTTGATACAAGGACAATTATATTGTCTAGGTCAAGACCAAGTGCTAAGCATTGCCTTGACGACTCAAAAATACCCATGTATTACAAAAAATGCATGAACAAGTTAGTGGTGGTCATTTGTCATCTAAACCAACAATTTTGCAAAATCTTAGATGCCAAATATTTGTGGCCCATGATGCAAAAGAGTGTTATGAAGTATTGCCAAGCTTGTGACAACTATTAACAATCTAGAAATTACATATGAAGTAACATAACAAAATTTGTAACTTCATTATTAGTAGAACCCTTCATGAATTGGGGACTGTATTTTGTCAGTTCAATCAAACCAATTAGCAGGTACATTAGAAACAAGTACATTTTAATAGCAACCAATTATGCCACTAAATGGGTGGAAATAAAAACTACACACCAATACACCAATGGTGATTGCAAAATTCATATATGAATCAATCCTCACTAGGTTTGATTGTACATTTATTTTAGTAAGTGATCAAAACACTCACTTCATCAATTATGCTATTGAAATGTTTACCAACCATTTTCTATTATGAAACACAATTTTGACCATTTATTATGTCACAACCCTAGCCTTGGGCTTGTGACTAAGGCAAGGGCTTGCAAAGGTGCAAGCCAAAATGAAGCCCAAAAGTCACATTTCATGCTCCCGAGAATGTAAGAGAGTGAGAAAGAATGAACTCCCACACTCCCAATTGAGCTCCCATTGTGGGAGTTGGAGTTTTGATGGACTTCTGAATCTTCAAAAGGCAATTTCAGGGGTCAAAACTCATTGGATTGAAAAGTTATTTATATTTTTAGAAACACATGAATGAATATAATGAATCTTGTATCTCAAATGCAATGCAAAAATACATGTGATTTTGAATGTGTAAGAATTTACTGTTCACAAATCATTTCTAATTCATGGTATTGTGTAAGCAAGCAAATCTCTTGGTGTTCCGCTATTTTATTATAAGCTATCTTTTGATTTTAGATGTCATAGGTGCCCTTTAAGGCCTTTACATAGGTGGCTTGATTCCTTCAAATGACTAAGCCAAGTTTTCATCTCATTCCACCTTGGAAATTACATGGGGGGGATGAACCGTAAACCCCATGTAATGATGCCAAGAAAAATGAACAAGGTAGAGGAGGCTAATTTGACCAATGTGGATTTTAGAAGTTGTGAGGTTAGTAATGCAACAAAACTAAAGTTGGTCCCACTCAAGTTCAACATGCTTCTTGGCCCAATCAATCACCTTGTGTTTGTTATGATGAAGTTGAGCCAAGGGGTTGTTCAAGACCCATGCAGTCATGGTTGCATGGCTTAATGCCTTAACCCCTCATGCCAAGTAAATGGATGCCCGAACTTACTAAGCTTTGTGAGAATATCATGTTCTACCTTCATCCAATGTGTACCCCCTTTTTGGCAACTTTGGGGGGGGCATATTTTCCTTTGCAACAATAAACCCCAAAATAAAAAACCCAATGAAGGTATTAACATTATGGGTGAAAGTTAAAAAATGCACAATGAGGGTATTACAACCACTATAATGCTTGAAACATGTAAATGAAAACATAATAAATCGCCCAAAACATTAATGTATTGCACCTTGAAGTTTTGCAAAAAAACCCACCCACCCTTTCACATGGAGAAAGAGTGTGGGGCACAAAAATTTAATTAATAAAGTCAAAAATTTCACCTATAGGAAGGAGCAAAATAACATGTTACATGTGTTACTTTATTAAAGGAGGAACTTCTTGCACATTTTCTTTTACCATGTAACAACTTTTCAACTCCAACTTCCATTGTAATACAATGTGGAAATGTTGTAGTTTTATATTCAACATTGGACATAGATGTTTAAAATGGGCTTGCACGACCCATTTGGAATACTTAAAACATAAGTTATGACAAAAAAAAAGGTTTAGGTTTAGATTTGACTCTTGACCACTAAAAATCAAGACTCACTTTGATTTATTCACGTGCAGGTGGCATGCCACATATTGTTGGAAAGCTCTTGACAAGGATATAACCTTGTTTTAGACCTCACCTCAATCGGAGGTTTGCACAAAACATTATGGGCCTCCAAAGTTGTGGGAGTCCCAATTTTGGGAATTCTAGGACTCCAACTTGGGGTCCCTGGACAAAATGACATTTGGGTGCTAGCTGTGTGGCCAGACATAGAAAATACTATAAGGGGGAAGGTGGTGGTTTCCCCCAAGTCCGGGCCATGGTGTTCTTGTGAGTTTGTGTTTGTGCTTCGTTTGTCCATGCACCAAAAGTGCTCCAACTATGCACTAATCAACTTGTTATTGGTTTGTGTAGGTCCATGTGAATAATTGACCTACTTGTCACTTGTTTTAGTCCCCATCCCGGAGCTCTCGCATGCCCCTCTACCCTCGAAGTGCTATGAGCCAGGGAATGTATCCCAACTCCTTATCCCTTTATCGTTTTCATTTTGGACATGTAGTTGAGTCTATCAAGGAGCTTGGGGGTGCGTCATACTACTTGCAAGGCAATGGTCAAGTATAATCACCCAATAAAATCATTGGTTTGCTTTTTATTAAGTTGTTGAATGAGAATTACATTAATTGGAGTGAACACCTACACATGGTTCTATATGCTTATTGAACAAAATTCAAAGTAACCACCTGCCATACATCGTTTTAACTAGTTTATGGTTGTTGTTTTTTAATGTTGACTAAATACCTGCTACCCACAAACAAATCCTTGAAAAAAACCATGAATTGTAAAAACTGATTATGCAAATGGTGTGAATAAAATGATATATACGTCATTTACATAGACAACATGGTCATAAAATTATTTTGCATTGATTAAGAAACAACTACCAGTAATTAATAAATGGATGTAAGGAATTATGACATGTAAATTTTTTTTTGATTAATATATTTACATGTATAAATAATATAAAAACTTTTATTCATTTATTTTTTAAATGTGTTTGATATATGATCCATTTAAAAATATTATATGTGACTAAATTGATTATTATACTTGAAATAAATTTTAATGGTAAAAAATGATATATTGTAGATAATTTTTATATTTTAATTTAAAAATAAAATAGAAATGTAAGATGTGGGAAATGCATAATTTGTTTGCATTAAAATTTTATCATAAACTAAAAAGAACAACTATATACTATATGTATATAAAGAAATAAATTTACTTTACATGTATAAGAAAATTATATTATTACAAAATAATATTAAATCATTTGTGTAAAAATGAGTAAAATTATAATTTCAAAATTGTAATTAATATTTTAATATTGATTAACATTTTAAAAACTTAATTAAAATTTTTAGGCTAAATTTATACATCATACTTAATAGTAATAATATAAATATATAAATATACATATATATGTAATAATTGATTTATGATCCATTGATAAATATTTTATATGGATAAATTATATGGACTCATATGTTTAAATTATAAGTCATTCATAAAATTAAGATATATTGGAAGAAAAATTATATAATGTATATTCCTAAATCAAATGAAAGTCTAAGCTATGAGAAATATATATTATGTATTCTATTTACAAATTGTGTGTTTGGGTTTTTTTTTTCCAAAGAATGGTCACTAAATGGTTATTCAATAATAAAATTCAAATATTTTACTTTTGAAATGAATTTACATTTCCTTTCAAAAATTATATAGTTGTGTACTCATTGAAGGGCCTTTATGAATAAAATATTAAAATTTTCCTTTGGAAAAACTATTAATAAAATATGAATTATCAAATTTGAGGTTTTGTGTAATGTTCAAATAAAATATGGCTTGAATAGAATTAACACTATATTATTTACACAATGAATGGGATGGCTTGGTGGTAAAGGAGTTGAATTCCATCCTTGGGGTCAAAGGATCAAATTTCACAAATGACATTTGTTCTGTTTTAACCTAGTTGAAGTGGTGACACATGTCAACATTGAACAATTGATAGGATGGAAAACAATGAAATTAAAAATAATTGAAAAGAAATCTTATTATTTGTATTATATATAATAAATCTATGATAATAAATATTATATTAAAAAAATGTTTCCCAAGTTTTTTTGGTGCAATTTGTAGTAATAAAAAATAATTACACAATGATTAGACTATCATCAATGATTTCAGATGTGTCCTTTGGGACTAAAGGATGAAATATGCCACATCATTGTGCCACTTCATGTTCGTAGTGACTTTAGGGCTATTGGTCATTTTCATCATTTATGATTGGAATATTAATCACAAACTTAGTCATATATTTGAAATTTTTTTCAAGGGTTTGTTTTGTTACCAATGGTTTTGCATTTTATTATGGACAAATGAGTACATGAATTCTAATTCCACTCACACAATGATATGGAACACATTTGCACCAAGATGTGATGGGCAATGGGTGCAAGTGTGCATCCACTAGTTCCAATCAAATCAAACCATTCATATGGGAAAAAATGAAGGTTGTTCATTGGGGGGGGTGCGGGGAGGGGGGTGGGTAGAAGAAGGCTTTTGATTTTCAACAAAGTTAGCAAAGTCCTTTCAAGCTTGGGCATAGGTTGTGGAGATGTTCATGTTTTTTTGTAACATGTGATTTATTGTTTTTTTTACATCGTCATCATCATGGAAGCGAGCTTCACCGAAGAAGTATGGATTGAAAAGGTTTTACATAATGTAGGTCAAATGTCAACATCTTCCATCAATGGTAATTAGTAAAAATGATCTTCCACTACATCTACAAGGTTTGATGATAGTGAGAATGGTTGATCTCATAATAATAAAACATTTCATTCCAATGTCTTCATGACAAGCCATGCCTTCCTCATGATGGGTTGTTTGCCATCGAATGCCCTTAATGTAATTAGAGTTTAGGTTTGGTTTCACCATGTGCACAAAGTTGGCACAAGTATCCCAAAACCCATCCCTCCTTGTGTTGGCTCACACATATTTGGCCTTGGGGATGCAATTGTGATGATGTGCGCCATGCAATGTGTTGACAAAGGTTGTCCATTTTAGATCTATAATAGTTTGTTCAATAACAATTCTTAACTTGAACAACCATTCAACCATTAAGATTGCATGTTTTCATAACTTTTCACATGTGGTATATAATGATGACCTATTTATTGCCCACAACTAGTTTTTTTAATCCTTTTAATTTTACTAAGTTCAAATTGTGTTATATATTAATGTTTTGAGAAATTCAAGTTTTTACAAGTTGTACTAGGTGGCCATTAGACACTCACATGAGATGTATAAAAATTGCTTTCATATGTCGAGATTTAAAAAAATAAAATTTTGGTCATTAGTTGCGTACTTGATTTCTTATTGCAAATGACCTTTTTTTGTTATAGATGTGATTATATTATGGTTGGCATTAACATATACACTTGAAGTCCTTAAATTTACCCAAATGTAACATATAATACTATAGGTGAAAAAAAATAATGGCAATAATTTTGCAAGTTTTATTTAAAATTGTTTAAATCTAGCCACTAATAATATTTAAAATAAAAAAAACTATGTTTACAACTCAATTTATACTCATATTAGATTAAATAATTATGGTCACTAGAGTCATGCTATACATCTTGTTTAAACATCTCAACATGACATGGTTTCAAGTTGTGTCCAAAACAACTATGTATTGTTCACATGGATTTACATTTAGAATATAAGTTTGTAATCATTTTATAGTCATTTAGGACACATGTAGTCATATTGTAGTCATTTAAAACCAAGTTTCGAATGTCATTAGACGGAATTGAACTTTCATCTTCATAGCGTCAAACTAATTCCTTAACCATCCAACCATATTCCAACTTGTGATACATTATATCATTGGATAAGTATAAACATGTATAATCAAATCTTATGCATTATCATATCATTATTTAATTATTTAAGTTCATAATGAAATTAATTTCACATTTTACTTTCATAATTATAATTTATTTAAATAAATATTTTAAATTCAGTATTCAATTTTAATGTTTTAAGTTTATGATTTAGTTATAAATTAAATTAAATTTGTAATGTGTAACTCAATTTAATATTTAATATTTAATTTGGTTCATACATAATTAGGATAATTTTTAATAATTAAGTAAAACTGATTTAATATATTTTTGCACCATAAATTAGAATTAAGATTTCAAATTAAGTTTAATCCATATTTTTAATTCCATACTTTTATAAAAATTATAATTTTCAAAATTTTAGATGTAAGTATATTACATCAGTTTGAATATATATTTCAAAATTTTCAATGTAATTTTTTTAATTATAAACATACACATAAATATCACATGATTTAATTTTTAAAAAATAACATTTATTATCATTGATTAAACCTTTATATAATGTGTATGCATAGTGTCACAATGGTTATTTTCTTTAAACTTTTTGGTTAGGAGCATTTTTCAAACCCAAAAAAATTATTCTAGAATAAATGATATATTAAAATTACTAAATTTAATTTTCATGCATAGACATTATATGTATAATATGAATTCACAAAATATTTAAAAAATATTATTTTGGAAATTTGATTTGGTAATATCACTATTGGTATAAGCATTAGAATTGTTGTAAATATCTAGTAACAATAATTTTATGATTTATATATGTATCCATTCACAATTGGGGTTTTAGAAAAACAGAAAAAAAAATTTAGGACTTTTTTTGTGTTATTTTTTACAAATGACATTTACATGGAATAAATTTATGTGAAGAAAATTGAATATTCCAATATAACATAATTCATGTGGTGATGATGATTTTTCACATACATACATACATAATTGTGCATCAATATTTTGGTTTACAAGTAGAATTGTAGAAAATGCCAAAATAAGCTTCTAAAATCAACTAAACGTGGTTTTCCACATGTTTATTTCCTGCACATGTGAATTGCATCTAAAGTTAGGAATTTTGACCTTAGTGAAGTATGAATATAGAAGATAATAGCAAAATGATTCAAAAAAGGAATATTTTTCCCTTGTAGCCTTTTGCTTCAAAATTTAAAAAGTTTGAAAATTTCATATGATTTCTTTCTTTATCAAGTTGATTTAATGTTCCCACATTTATCAAGTTGATTTAATGTTCCCACATATAATGTCATCAAAGGTAATATATTTTTTTAATAAAAAAAGTTTAAAATCAATTGCATTATTTGATGCATTCCTAAATTGAACCTTTATAAAAAATTGTAATATGGACAAAATATTTTAGATCAATCATTGACAGTCAAGGATTCCAAAGGACTATTAAACAACATCAAACAATTGTTGAATTTTTTTAAAAGCTAGTTTTCTTAATATTTTAAGTGTTAGAGCATATAATTATGTATCATAATTTTAATATACTAAACACTAGATAAAAATCTAAAATTTGCTTTATAGTCCTTTCAAAATCAAAATTCCTTTTTGGAACCCTAATTGTGAATGAATCCATATGATTAAAATTTATTTTCAATAGTAATAATGTTATAACAAATAACAAGCATTGGAAATCACAATAATCATAAGTTGAATTGCATAACAATTGTTCAAAATATTAAACAAAAAAAATTATTAATTTGTATGATGTATTAACATCACTAAATTTTGTATTAATGTGGAAATATGGGTCACGGTTTGCTTGAGTGTCTCAAGAATGATAAAAGTATTGTAGTTTTCCAATCTTTCAAAATACCACAACATTTTAAGATGTTTCCACCAACCCTCCCACCTATACATACAAATTGCATAATTACTATGTGTCAAGATCTTAAAACATCCAAATCACATGACTTGTGACAATTCCCACTTTGCGATCAAATCTATAGAAAAATTGGGTATTTGGTGAAAAGAAGTCATATATTTTGGGTATTTTGAAAGTTTGGGACCCATTTGTAAACCATATGACTACAACTTTAAAAGGATTAATTTAAAATATAAAAATAGATAGGGCATTAGAATAGATCATGTTAAATGCACTATGAGGTGATTTTCATCCATTCACACAAAAATCAAAGTATTTTACTATGTGGACAACAAATTGTTGATTTTTAGCACTCCTAACATTCTAGGGGTTCATCAACATATGTAATTAAGCCAATAAGGTATTCAAAAGATGGATATCATATATACATATCAACTTATTATAGTTTTTTTCTTATACTATAACAATTTGTGTAAAAGGTATTTTCTCTATAAAACAAATATTTTGGTGTCTATATAATACCACCAAAATACCATTTATATTCATATCCATGTAAATATTTTCACATTTTTGTGATGTGTTTATTCAATACTACAAGATTATAATTTTACATTTTTATTATCACACATTTACCATTGCATTAGGTGATATTTTTGAGACACTCAAGCAAACCAACACCTAGATAGTAGAAATAATAATAATAATAATATAATGTAGTTACACAAATGTCAAAATGTTCACCCAAAAAATGACTGAAGTTGTATTTACTAATATCATTATTGGTATCAATGGTTTTTTTAGTGTGAATTTTTTTCAATTTGCAAATTTTTTTTGGGGGCTAGAAACAAAATAGTAATAATGTTGTAACAAATAACAGGCATAAAAAGCCTTCAACTTTTTATGGAAAATCTTGAAAAAATAAAATAAAAATGTAGGGTTTTTTTTTTTAATATTGGTTTTGTTAGATTTAGAAGGGCCACTCTTGCAAGTTCCCAAACACTAGAAGGATTACAATTTTTTTAATTCTGAACTTCCCAGGTACTATAAGTTCCAAATCTGGCTAGATCCTCCTGTGGATGGTTGGTAGTGTGGTTATAAAGCCCAAAAGTGAAAAGAAAACGTTGATTGGTATTAGTCCTAGAATTATGGTAAATTTCTAATAATAATAACTATGAATTTTGACATATATGATATTAATTTTCAATACTGATGTAAATAATCTACAAATAACATAAATATTGCAAATAATAATCATTTAAGTTGCAACATGTAACAATTGCCCAAAATATTAAAGCAAAAAATCCTATTAAAACATGATGTATTAATATCACTAAATTTAGTATTCATATCCATATATTAAATATAATAAGAATTATAAGTGTGTGCGCATGCTTTTTTTTTCCCCCATTTTTCTGACATCTAACTTGTTAGTTGCAACTTGCAAGCATCTCAAGAAAATCTTGCATTAAATGGCAACAAGTTCTAAGAACCTATCGACAAAATTCCAAGGAACATTAAAAATTATTTTTTTCTAAAAATAATAATAACAGTATGATTGACATATGATATTAATTGTTGCATGCCACTGATAACTTTAGATCAATTATTTTTGGCGTGGCCTCATGACGTAGTCACTTAGTGACAATAAGCTTAGTTAACAATGGATCAACTGGGGATCTACAGAGTATTGTGATGAACTGCAACCCTTAGCTTGAGCAACGTTTTGATACATATATTCCAAGTAGTCAAGCCCAAAACGTTCTAGGCTAAGGTACACATATGTACGTTGTAATTGATCCAAGAGTGTGGTAACTATGAAGGAGGAAATTGGGATCGCCTAAATCTTGATCCGTCCCCCTAAATCTTTGCAATATCCTTAACATGCAGTAACTGCATGGAAAATATTTACGTGCCAAATTGATTAAGGACTATTTTTGTGATGGTGAACGGTACTCTCCAAGTTGGAGCTTAGGACATTTGACATAAATAGAAGAGGAGACTTTTTCAGCGGCTAATATTCAACACCAAGTCGTACTGGGGTATGAGCCGGCAGTTCTAACATCACAAAGTTTTCCAAGGTTCAACCACTCAGTTGGAAGTTGCAGGGACTGTTTGCGGAGTCGCCGGAGTTTTCTCCTGCTAATGGCAAGTTGAATTGGAAGTTGGAGTTGAAACTGCTTATTTAATTAGTTAACGCAGCAAGCAAGTTTGTGGAGCACTCGTGGAGCAACTTGCAAGTGATGGTGCCTAAGTCGCGAGTGATTGAGTGAGTGAGTGATTGACTGTGCGTAGTTGATCTGGGGCCGTCCAAAATCTAGGCTTGCAACCCTCCATACGATACTTCCTGCAAGACAATATGACCCGTTGTAATCCTAAGCAGAAGTACCTAATTTTAGGGTAATTCACACCATCAAGCTAAGGTGGAACAACATAGAAAATGAAGAACAATGGTCACTATTGGTACGACGTATAAGGGTGCGCATGCAGACGGGTGCAGCTACTACTGATCAAAAGCCCTCCATGGACACTTAGCTTAATCTAACCTGAAAATTTCACCAATTCATCGCTGTTGCTACGTGATCTCTAAAGTTTGGATTGCTGTAAATTTGCAGTGTGAAGTTGCAGGGTGTTAAAACATATTTGGTGGTTGGTCAATATTTGATGCATTGAGAAGTAAATTTGCTTAGTATCATGAAGGCTGATGCGGCGTCATGGTGCACATGATGACTGTCGACGACATTAGCCTTATATACACGTACAACGGAATATGATCATTAAGTCTCGCGGAAGATTGACACTTGAAGGCTAACCTCTTGGATTATCTAGCTAGATGATGAGCCAAAGATGCAAATTCTCCTGTTATCAATGTTCCAAATTAATCCCAGTCTATATAATTAGGTCCGCAACATAATTGAGCTTGAACTGCAAGGGCTCTGACCTTGAGTTTATAGTGGCCTTTCGAATCTAATGGTTTACGAGAAATACAAAGACACATATTTCTCAGTGCTGCCCTTTCAAATGCATGGAGTATCCACCCTGCCATTTGCACTTCCTCGCTAAATTGTCTAGTGTTACGTATACTAGCTACAATCCATAACTTGGACAATGGAAACCAGTATAATGGAGTTGAAAGAAAATATGGCATCATAGTTGTAGTTCGACGTAGCGAGTGCAGTTAACCTAGCGGTGCATGTGTCTTGGAGAGAAATTTTCTGCAGCCAGTTGAAGTATAAATATAGAATGTTTAGCTTTAGATTTCAACAGTTTAATTACTAGATACCGACACAGAGGTTTACTATGATATTAACTGAAAATTTGCAAAACCCGTGGAGGAACCCAAATATTGAAAACAAAGTGAAAATTAAATATTATTTACGTGCTGTATGGACGGATTGCAAACAAAGTTTGGTTTGTGAAAAAAAGAAAAGCTAGGTTCTTTCCGCCTTGCACTGTGCACGGTGTGTCTCAGGGTTTTTGTTTTCAATTTTGTGATGTATCTCAATTGGCGATCATCCATAAGATGATTGAGCCAGATTTAACTACACACTAAATATGAAAGTAGAAAAAAAACAAGATCCTTCTATATTCTTGGCTACCTACTGGAACTTATCATAGAAATCTAGAAATCTATGGATTTGGAAACTTTATTTTTCAAAATCAGGTGAATTTGGGTCTTTTTTTTCATGGAAAATCCTTTGAATAGGTAGAAATCATATTTTTCAGGTCCAAATTTGGCAAAATTACACTGGTGTGTCTGGATGTTCCTGTAGACTTAAAAGTGCAAATTATGTGTCGTGAATGGGTCGACCAAGTAATTTCTGGATTCCATCATCTTGGCCTGTATAGTCAATTTCTTGAAAATCAAGATTGCCGTTTCTCCGTGGATGTATCCTTTTATTTGTGTGCAACGCGAAATGTTTCTTGTACCCGAAAAGAAAACGTTATATATCTCCTACGATTTACCAGTAAAGATAACAACCCTGAAAAGAAAAGTTGAAAATGGACCCCTTGTAATATTAGTCCACTACACGAGAGGCTCAGACTTTATCAGAGATTTAAGTTGTCAGCAAAGAGATCGAAACTTTTAGAACTCACTGCGAACAAATACATCAACATACGTCAAATGTGCGCAACATATTTCCAGAACACAATCATTTGGAAATAATAGTTTGTCCAGGGTGGCAAACCAGTTATTTTATTTCTGACTAATTATCAGCTGATTACTTCCAAAACAAATAGGCTTGATTTTAAGTGTCCAAAAAAAGAAAAAAGTCTAAAATCATTGGAGAGTCATATCATTACATTACACGGATCCTCATTAACATGAGATTGTTAGCCTTCCACCGCCTACAAGCTTACATTTGATTTTAGCTTTCCACCTTTTTGCAAGATCATTACATTTAGACTTTCCCTGTTGCAAATTTTTCATCTTAAAGATTTTAGAGTTTACCTAGTTGTTGTAGACTTAATTAGGACAGCTAGAGCCAAGAACAATTCTTTTTAAAATGACTCCTAGCCAACAATCGTCAATTTTTATTTTTCTAAAAAGTTCTCATCCTAAGGCCCTCACCCGTTTAAAAAAAAATTGTTGTCACATTAACTTCTGGGACTTGGTCCTTGGACCCTGGTCCCTCACCCTTTACAAATTTCCAGCAATTCCTAGTGACCAATCTCCTTCAAATTAGAAAATAAAATAAAATTGCGTCACCCTCAACTTTCTAAGGTCAAGCTCAATGTCTTATGCAATGTGTATTGTAAACTTGGAACTTTGCACGTGGAATTATACACTTGGCTACTAATTCAATTGGAACCTGGATTAGCCAAGGAGTCAATTCACTAAATATTTAATATCATTGTCACTTTTTATTACACAAAAAAATGTTGAAACTTCACACATTTCATAAAGAAAATATCAAACCATAACCTTCAATTTTAAAAGAAAAAAACCCAAAAACTTTTGAAAAATATTTTGAAAAAAATCCTTAGCAAAAAACTCTTTATTTATTTAAATTTCAGTTACGTTGCCAGCACTAGCCACATTTTGCCATGCCTTGCACAAGTCTGCCACCATACAAGTGCCTGGCAGAGCATTTGCTCCTACAAGTGAAACTTGAAAAAACACTGACTAGTGCAAACTAATTAACTCTAATCAAGTTAGAAGTTTCTTCTGGATGTTTTAATTTTTCCCTTTAATGTGTTTATCTGTTCCTGATCTTTCACAAAAGACACGAGCCCTTAATTTTGTACTGGGGTGAGCGTGCGTTTAATCAATCTGCTAGTTAAGTAGATGGAGTGCCTGGGAGTGCGTGCAATAACCATCCAGTGAATCATCCATCACAACCATTTACAAAAGTGCAGCTACCTCTCATTTTAAAGTACTCATAAGTGTACAAAACCCATTAAACATCATCTCCTCCTCATGGCGCTACTAATGCAGTCGAGAATGGAACCGACACGTTTGGAAGCAGCTCTCATCATCTGGGAACTGTCCGACATGGCGGTGGCGGGTATTCTTTACACGAGGTCAAAGGCTCTTTGTAGGACTATTCTAGAATTTCAGGTGCCGTCTTCTGTCTTCTGATCCCAGCTCCCCTCTTTTTAGCATTTGACTTTTAATTAAGGGGCTTTTATATTGGAATGTACTCTAGTAGTTCCATTTATGCAGAGTCATGGGTTAGCTAGTAGTACGTATCTGGACATCCTACTCCTGAAATGTATAGTTACTTAAACCTGGGTCAAAAGCATGTGTAAAACTTGTAGTTCTCAAAAAGACCTAAGTACAAATGCTGCTAAATTATCAGAATGGGTTAGGGTACCTAGAGCTAGGTTGCAATAGTAGGCACACCCCTTATGGAACACCCATCACCCCTTGTGACCACTTGCCAGTTCATATAGACAATTTAGAAACAATCTTTTCCACCTAGAAAATTATGACTTCTGTATCTGGAAGGAAAGATTCCTAGATTCAATATTCTGTAACTGATTAGGTTCTTCCAAAATCATAGGGCTGCTTCATCATGGACATGGGTTTTGTTTTCCAAAATAGGTTTCAAAATAGGTCCAACATGATGTTAGGTCCAAAAGTGTGAACAGTAGGATCTGGTCTTCAATACCATTGGACATTCTTACTGCTATCTTCAAGTTTGAAACAAAACCACTTGTTGGGTAGAAGACACCTTGAGTTTTATCGAGGCAATTTTTTTACAATTCTTATTTGGTTATAAGCACAATAAAATTTAATTATTCTCTCTTGTACAAGTTTTTTCCCCCTTCAACTCATGTGATGAATGTAAAAGAATTTCAAAACCCTTTTGAATTTTGGCTACCTGCTGGAACCTGTTGCAGAAATCAGGCAATTTCAAATTTTTTTTTTGAAATCTGGCATTTTATTTGTAGGGCCACGTTTTTTTTCAAAAATCCTTTGTATGTGTCAAGATAATACTTTTCAGGTGAAAAAAAGTAAAAGAAAAACCCAAAAAATACATTGCTCTTTAAGTGCAAAATATCTTCTTAAACTCAAAAAAGTATGCCTTTCAGAATAATAGGGATTAGAATTATGTCCCATTGCTATCATTTTAAGACCTTGTTAATTCCAATTTCAAATTTCCTCAACCCAAATTAAATGACTGATTGAGAAAGTGTGTGAGGAATGACATTATTGTACTTAATGAGGTACAACATTGTCCAAGCCCAAACCACCTTGCAAAAACGATATGGTAAACAGGTTTCAAAATGTCTTCAACTACCAAACTTGATTAAGTTCAGTTGACATTATTGAACATCAAGATCACCATTGATAGCTCCAATATGAAACAAGCTATACAACATAAGTTCAAAAAGTTTGTTTCATGGTGGTGGGACCTGGGGTCAGTGTTATTCAAATAGGAAACATGTTAATGCCTAACCAAAAACAGCTTAAATTTAAAAATCTAAAAATAAAGTAATATCCAACAGTCCCATTCAACAACAACAATGATAATAAGGCATCTCAAGAGCAGATTGGTGTGAAAAGTCTTTTCACTCCTGTTTTCTTTTTTATGCTAGCCTGAGTTGAGAAGCCAGAACCGAGCTTTTCTCCTTTCCTACACTCTTAAAGTACAACAAGAAGGAAGGTTACCACAAATGCTCCCACAAGTCTTGAGAAGGTGTGTTTTAAATATGTTTTCAAGCCCAGTGTACAAAAATCATCCTTTGGTAAAATTTCCATTCAAAGGATGAAAACCTAAAGGGTCCCAGCCAGCAGGCTGCTAGGTGTGGGTGGTGGTGGCCACTCAAGACAGATGGCTACTGGCTTGTGTGAGATGGAATATGCCATTGGCATACTCATAGCATATTCAGGTACATCACTTTATGGAGTACGTTTCTCTTTTTGGTTTCAGACGTCTCCTAAGAAAAGTTGTACCCCATTTTCTTTTGGTTCACCTTGTCAAGAAGTTATTGGACTCTATGTGCTTTCTCAGACCTGCAACCTTACAAGATTACCCATCCCTCTTGACTACTATCAGCCAAGGGTGCTTAACTTCAAATTTGTCTAGGTAGGATGGAGTGTGCATCCTCCACCGGCCTTGCTAAACTGCATGCCTCATTTGACCACAGATGCTCGCCCATTGACCAATTGTCGAAGCAGATACCTACATACACCCTTATCTCCTACCCTTTTATTCCATTAACCTCCTATTCTGAATTCCAAGAAGATGACAATGGCATATACATAGGGCTGGAAACAAACAAGATCAGGGTGAAGGTCCAGCAGGTCCAACATCCACACCCAAATCTTCACCTTCTTGCACTTGAGGCCTAACTTAGAGGTTATGTATAGCCTGGGGCCTGAAATGTTTCTTGTCTGGACATGGATACCCTAGTAATATATTATTTAGTCTGGGGACCATATGATCATAATGTTTGGAAGCAACCCAAAATACTTTGGGGTTTTTAAATCAACCCTAAAACTTAAAGGTTTTTTTCTAAGGATGGTATATTTACAATGTCTAGAGGCAATCCAAAATACTTTGGGGTTTTTACAATGGTACCTGCAAGGTTTTTTTTTTTCCAATTTTGTGAGGTAAGAGGGTTGGTGATGATCACCCACAAGAGAAGTTAGCATAATTTGGCTACAGGTCAGAGAGGACACATTGTACAATGTATTAGAAAAGTTGAGTTCATTCATGCTATGTTTTGGCAATATGCTGGAACTCATTGTCTAAATATGGTGACTTGAGTTTTTTTCCTCTAAAAACTTGGCAACTTTGGGCCATTTTTCCTTTAAAAAAATCCTTTGTAGGGTATGCAGTGCCCCCACACCACCCCCTCCCTTTTTTTTGGTCACCTAGAAGTTGTTAAAATTTGCCAAAAGAAAAATTGGGATTTATTGTCTAAATATGATGATTTCAGTTTTTTTTCCCCTCTAAGTATGGCAACTTTGGGCCCTTCTTCAAAAAAAAATCCTTTGTAAGATTCACACTACGCTTCTTTTGTTCTTTTTTTGTTGGGAAGTGGTGAAAATTTGCCAAAACATTTCACCACTCAGATTGACAGTACCAAGGCTGGTAGATGATGGTTCACCCAATGCCACAACAGATCAATGTTTCTATGTGTGCGTCTTCAAAACAATTTGTAAAGTCACAAAAGTGGCAGAACACATTTTACCCAAGACATCACAATTTACAAGTCTGAAAAAATGTTTTAATTCCCAACTTTTTCGCCCAAAGTAGAAGACTTATTGATGAGGGTGGTCCTTTGTTTTCCCTTTCAGGTTTCCTGTGAGCTTGATCTTTTGTTAATGGTTTGCAAGATCTTCGAGCTTGCTCTGGACATACTTACTTCTTACAATTTCTTGAGCGAGTGTGACCTAGACAAGGCGGCTGGCCGACCAGGGAAATCAACTCTCCGACTGTTTATGGTGATCTTAATGACCGACTCCTGTACGTTTCAATCACCTTTCTTTATTTCAGTTTTGCGACATTCTCGTCACACTTCTTCGTGTGATTGTTTATATTGCGGTTTTCCTTTTTAGAGAATCCTTGCTCCTTGTGGAAACGCTATATGGATTGCATACTTATTTCCTTTAAGCATCGTGGTGCTGTGTTGCTAAATCGTCCACAAGGAGGTCTTACACTGAGGAGAAGGTTGTGACATACATGATCTAGAAGCAGCAGCTGCGAGATCAATGGCGTCTGAATTAAGCGCTGCATGAGTTATGAGAGTGTGTTATGACAGTGGACGGGGGGTAGGTTTAAGGTTACTGTCGCGCCTTTTCCGTCGGAACAAAAGTTCCGGCACCTGTTCTCATACATGTGACTTGAAGGTCGTTCATGCTGTTGGTTTTTTGTAGGGAGATAATCATTTCGTGGAGACTTTATTGCTATCTGTTCTCGGCTACCAGTAGAATATGTGAAACCAATGCGGCAGCGTGGTACATTTTCTTTCTCACTTGCAGTAGTGCATGTGTCGATCGATGATGCAGCTCTCATGTTTTATCCTTGTTTCATACAGGTGTTGAGATGATTATCTTATTGTAGCATGTAGTTTTCACTGTCATGCTCCATCCTGCTAGAGTTGTACAGGAAGAGTATAAAGAAAAGACCGGGAGAACTTCGTGAAACTTGTTGCTTCGTGTTCTGAAGAGGCGCTTAATGCTCTGAAGAACCTTGGGTCGTCGTCGGATCGGAGGCTTCCAGTCGCTGCTGCAGGTAAAGTAGCAGAGCTCAACTATACTGCAGCTCCAGCTCTCTAGATGCGGAGGACCTCATGATGTCGTAGTCCTGCACGAGTCGACATCGTGAGCTTCGAAGCCAGTGAAGAGGATACATGCTCTTTCTTTTCTTTAAATTTTTTTTAAAGTTTGAGGTTTTTGGTTTTAGTATTATTATTTTTTGTTCTGTTTTGTTTTGTGTCTTTTTTGGGGCATAATGCACTTCAGCCGGCGAGTTTTGGGCAATCCTTCAGTTCCCTGATGAATTCCTGAAGGAAACAAATGATCTCCCTTTTCTTGTTCAAGGATCATAAAAGGCATAGACTCTAGAGCCTTGAAACCCTAGTGAGTCAGTGACTATGACAGCTGCTGTTTCAAGAGCCCGCCCAAAGAGCCGTTTAGGGCTTCGAGAAAATAGCATTCTTACTACTCTTGGCTTGTAGGGAATGCTGGAGCGGTGCCAGCCGAAAATCCAATTGCTCTATCCGTGCATAACTCTGTGTATTCTCAAGCGGCATCGGCATGAATCCAGGTCCTCCTTGCGTGGATAACTCTGTGCTTGCTCAAGCGGCCGCAATCGGCATGAATGCAGCTGCTGCTACATTCCTGGATATCTCTGTATATGATCAAGCGGCAGGCAACATGAATTCAGCTCCATGCGTGGATAGCTCTGAGGATGGACAAGCGGCAATCGACAGTCCAGCTGCTGCTCCATGCGTGGACAACGCTGTGTATGCTCAAGTGGCAATCGACATCAATCCAGCTACATTCCTAGATAGCTCTGTGTATGTTGCAGCGGCATTCGACAGTCTGGCTCCATGCCTGGATGACTCCTTGCATGCTCAAGCGGGCGCAGCCGACCTGAGTCCAGCTCCATGCGTGGATAGCTCTGTGCAGAATGCTCAAGCAGCAATGGACAATCTGGCTCCATGCGTGGATGACCCTGTGTATCGACAAGCGACAGTTCACCGAGACACTCCAGCTCCACGCGTCGGTAACTCGATATCGCCTGCTCAACGAGTTGTGGGTGCGCGAACTACAACTGAGGAAGGACACACCCGCCGCGAGGTAGCTGGCCCTATGGCCGCATTTCAGTGGAGAAGAGTGCACGATCCGGCTGGTTTGTGTGCAGAGCGGCAGCAGCGGTTCATGTGTCAGAATGTTGAACATCAACGATACCGTGATCGGCTGGCCATGCAGCACCCTGGGCTGCCACCACACCTACATAGCCATCATCAGGAGCATTCCGCAACAGCTCGAAACTGCAGATCATTGCTCCATCGAGGATTTCATATGCCCGGCTTTCGCAGGTCCGATGCAGCGCCCCCGCCCATGCCTCCAATGCCTACTTCGATCCTTGAGGCGCAATATGCACATCAACTCGAGGCATCTACAGCATGGGCAGTTGCAACAGCAGTACAACAGCATCATCCTCCCGGCCTGCTGCAGCACCCAATTTCTGCTGCTGCTCCAATATTCCAAAGCACTCAGTTTCTATGGGTCATTGGGGATACTGCACATCAGGCAGCAGCTATTGCAGTAACGCAAGTACAGTATTATCTTAATCCTCTGCATGGTCCAGCAGCAGCTCATTGGAATATGTTCAATACTTTCCCACCTCGACCACCTGCTCCCAACTTCCCCTGGCTTCGGGCAGTCCTGGCTGGTGGAGTTGGACCCCATCGGCAGCAGGTGCCCTATCACGTCCAGCATCAGCCGCGACCACATCTGCAGCAGCAACAACAACAAGTGGTGCACTTCTCAAGGAGAGCAGGCGGTCCAATATGGACGAATGGCATACGCACTCCATCCGCTCGTACTCCTCCGCCCTACTACCATCACCCGAATCATTTCATGCCTGCTCCGGTAATGCCACATTATGTCACACCTGCATTCAGGCAGGAATATTGGACGAATGGCATACGCACTCCATCCGCTCGTACTCCTCCACCCTACTACCATCACCCGAATCATTTCACGCCTGCTCCGGTATTGCCACATTATGTCACACCTGCATTCAGGCAGGAATATTGGACGAATGGCATACGCACTCCATCCGCTCGTACTCCTCCGCCCTACGACCATCACCCAAATCATTTCACGCCTGCTCCGGTATTGCCACATTATGTCACACCTGCATTCAGGCAGGAATATTGGACGAATGGCATACGCACTCCATCCGCTCGTACTCCTTCGCCCTACCACCATCACCCAAATCATTTCACGCCTGCTCCGGTAATGCCACATTATGTCACACCTGCATTCAGGCAGGAATATTGGACGAATGGCATACGCACTACATCCGCTCGTACTCCTTCGCCCTACCACCATCACCCAAATCATTTCACGCCTGCTCCGGTAATGCCACATTATGTCACACCTGCATTCAGGCAGGAATATTGGACGAATGGCATACGCACTACATCCGCTCGTACTCCTTCGCCCTACCACCATCACCCGAATCACTTCACGCCTGCTCCGGTAACGCCACATTACGTCCCACCTGCATTCAGGCAGGAATATTGGACGAATGGCATACGCACTCCATCCGCTCGTACTCCTTCGCCCTACCACCATCACCCGAATCACTTCACGCCTGCTCCGGTAATGCCACATTACGTCCCACCTGCATTCAGGCAGGATCATCATCACGGCCAGCAGCTGCTGCACCAGCCGGAGCAGCACCACGTCCGAATCCGTGACATTCCAAACCAGATGAACTCTAATCCAAATCACATGAGAGCTGCAGATTTGGCTGCTGCAGACCAGTATCCGCATCCCCATGAGTTGGCAAGGACATCCCAGCAGCTGCAGAGATCATATTACGATTCCCATTATCCTCCTTATCAGGCCCCCGGATCCAAATCATGGCAAAAGCGAAAAGGTACACACATGCATATTCTTGCAGCAATCGCCTCCAACACATGATCTTGGACATGTATAATTACTAGCTACATACATTTCCAGCATCGTTATAGTAAGATACACAAAGGTGTTGATACATGTGAATCATATTGAAGTACTTAACCTACAAATCTTTATCAGAACCTGCTGTGCATGATCAATAGACAAGATATAGTTGCATCTAACAAAGATAGCTGATGATCATCAGGTCTGCACTGTCATTACAACAGCTTGCAATACAGTATTTAACTGATCAGCTGTTGATTTGTATGAACTTGCAGTAGCAGAGCAACAGCTATTTGTATGAACCTCATGTAGTAGCAGCAGCTTGAAATGATCTTCTTGCTCTATTACTGAATTACTACTGACACTGTGCATTGATGCTGCATGTTTTCTGCTCTTCTCATTTGTACTGATGGTAAGTACAGGCTCAAAGGTGAAGTGTGGTGGATCAAGTTCTCAGCAGCACCAGCCGCCGCCGCCACCACCACCACCTGACAGGAAGGCATGGGCGCAGCATTAAGCAGGATCCCACCAGCAAGGAATGATCTAGATGTTGCAACAAGTTTGCGGCAGATGATCAAAATTACCCTGCAGTGATCATTTTGCAACCTAGATCAGAAAATCAATCCAAAGCTTTCAAAGGATTCATGAAAGGAGTAAACAAGTATATGTCTAGAGTGTCTTCCCGCTGCTACAGGTCATGTGATTGCAGTCAGCTGGTCTTAAATCTCATGTGGTAGGTACTGCGTCACTAGTACCTACAAGTGCTGCAGCTAGTTAGTTGCCTGGCTAATTTTGTGAAAACAAGTTTCTTGGGTGGTAATGAAACTTGAAGCTAGCTGCAGTACTGCATGAGTAATTATGCCTTATTAGAGAAGAAGTAGAGAGGCAGGAACATAACTACAGCTCTCTACGAGATCTCTATTAAGTTCAGGATTGTATATATTTCCAGGACAAGGAATTTAGAACGTGTCTAGACAACAAGTTCAGGATTGCCAGCTTCTATAGTATTGTACAGCAGCAGGCCTGCAGCTGCAGCTGTGCAATAGGGGATTCTGAATTCTTGAAGACAATGTTGAACACTGTTGGTTGTCTCAGCTGGGGTGATGATTTTGATCTGCAGAACACTTCTAAAGACACCTCACGCTGACTGGTTTTTGGAGACCTGGAAAGACTGACTTTGATTCCTGTTCTCCATTTGTGATTATTTTTCTGTTTTTAATACAATGTTCAGTTTGTCTTTGAATGTTAGGTTTTAAACTTAGCAATACACAGTCTGCTATATAGTGCTGTCATTGTAGACTATCACTTGGTAGAGTGGTTTATAATATAGTCTACTGTGTGGGATACCATGGAACATCAATAGTGATGCTAGAGTTTAAAATGGCTTTTTGGCCAGGACTGATTTGTATACTGAGCATCGCCTAGAATTTTGCATGCTCCTTACACTAACCTAGACCTTGGACCCTAAACCTTAGCCCTAGACCTTACCTAGAAGTAAAGAACACATACATAACTTAAACCCTAAGTAGTAAGTATCATACATGTATCATTGCTTCAAACATGACTTCAGGTATGATTCTTTTTCATTGCTTTGGAGGTGAGTTTTAGAAACATAAATTAGAAAAAACAATTGGAGCCACCAAACAACTTGAGAACATTTATACCAAGAAAGATAATTGAAATATACATATATATATATATTTCATGTATCATATATATGTTGATCAAGCTTACTTAGTAAATATATGGTTAGATATTGGCATTCATATTATTTATATAATTGGGAAATAAATATTTCAAATTGCAAAATTGCAATTACAAGAAGGCTCCTAACAAATATAGATTAGGTTTCCCAAAGGGCTTGAGTTGTTACTTGGAATTGAATGAAAATTAAAATAAATTAACTTCAATGTAGGCTCATATTTTGTTTAGGTGTTTTGAAAATATTGTCCATGATCATAGTTTTTTGACAACTTTTTGAAAAATATATCACATGGGTACATTCACAATATAATGTACTAAGGACTATGTTGATTATCCTTAAATTTTGCAATTCTCAACTTTGAAAAATCATTATAAAAGTTTGAGACAACAAAATATAATTTGAAACCAAAGGGCCCAATATGAAAAAAATTATAAAAGCATGCCCAAAATTGCTTTTAATTGGGTGTGTTTTGTTTACATTTAAATAGTTTATCACCTTTAAAAACATAAAATTATTAAGATTTCTTAAAAGAAAAAATGTTTTTTGTTGTTTAAAGGAAAACAATGTTGCATTTTCATGAAAAATGATACATAAAATTTAAGGTCATTGGTAATTTTTGGTTTATATATGTACAACACTACATTAAGAAAATGTGGTCATGTTTTTTGTTACTCAAACCTTCATCAAATGTTCTCAAATTTATTATGAACTTTAATATACTTCAGAAGAAAGGCCACATGTGTTTATATTTTTAAACGCACATGTATTGAATCCTTTTAACGAATGTTGTTGATTTTGATTCTAAACAATTTTAATGGTAAAAAAAGTTCCAAATTTGTCATTATGGTTAAAAACAAAATTATAGATTTGATTATAATCTAGGTCCTCATGTAAAAAAAATAGTTTTTATCATAATATGAATCATGGTTGGTCTCAATATTTTATCCAATCCTAAAAATTACATTTAAAATATAATTTTAATATTTAATAAACCATTACATGTAGGAGATGGGCAAACTTATCCTAGGGCGGTACCACTCGGAACATCACACCCCAAATTTTTGTCACCCATCCAACTTTAGGACAATATACGACTCACATTTTTTTTAAATCATTCCAAATTATTTGTCAAAAGGTTACTCAAGTCATGTAGCATTCAAACATTTAATTAAATTTACAAAAAAATGTGTTTTGATGTGGAAAATGAATGCATATGCAAAATGTTTTAGGAATGTCACACAAAGGATTTTTTTCATTAGGAACACAAAGGAATTTATTATTTGGGATTTTTTTTTCAAATGTCATTTTTCAAGAATAGTACAAATGCCAACCTATTTGATGTCTTTTATAGATAATTGATTACATAAATTTGGATTTAGTTATGAATTTTAAAAATCAAGTCAAGAATTGGGGCGATTTTAGACTTTTAATGGTCGGGAATCAAATTGCCAATTTGACTCCCAACCCTTCTTTTGGTCATAACTTGTGTTTTAAGTGTCCAAATGGGTCATTAGCATCTACATTCTAAGAACTTTTCAATGATATAAAGAACTTTTCAATCCAATGGGTTTTGTCCCTTGAAATTGCTCTCGGAAAATTCAGGAGTCCATTGGGAATCCAACTCCGAAAATGAGAGCTCACTTGGGAGCATGAGGGTTCATTCCCTCACACTCTCTTGCACTCCCAAGAACATGAAATGTGATTCCCGGGCTTCCCTTTTGGCCTACACCCTTACAAGCCTTTGCCTTGGTCGAGAGCCCAAGGCTAGGGTTGCAACAACTCACATAGAAATGATACTTTGTTAAGATTCCATACGAAAGGTCAATCCCATCCCAATTTGGCTTGATGCGGAATGTCAGATGCACCAAGATGGTGATTTGCCAACTATACCAATGTTGATTTTGAATTTCATTTTGCTCTTTGAAAGAATAATTCTCTATAAAGTTAATCACAATCACAATTTGGTCTTTCGTCAAATTGTCCAAATAAGATTTAAATTGTGCATCTTGCCATTTGGTTTCAAAATTGTGAATGATAAATTCGGTCAACTTGGGCTTGAGAAAGGAAATGAATTCAAATGGGGGGGGCTCATCTTTGGTACCAACTTGATTATGTGTCAGTCAACTGCATCATCTTACTAGCCTATGAACACATTTAAAAATTGCTTCCAAGGGATGAATAATTGATTGTTAAAATCCACTTGAAAAGGTCATGTTTAGAGTTTTGAGATTCCACAGCTATTACATTCCCTCTTAATGCAGAACAAGTTGTGGTATTTGTCATGTTGAAATTTGGGACACAAAATGAGATCACATGACATTGATCTCATTCTTGCAACAATGGGTGCAACACATAGAAAATTGCCTTCCATTAGGCTTGGAGATTTTGTAATGACAAATGCAAGTTGTTCCATGTACCAAGACGCATGGAATTAAAAACATTTTTCAATTTTGACACTTGTACATGCTGCTAACAACAATAGGAATTGAATTGTTGTAGCCATTTCACATGCCATGGCTTGAATGCTTTAAATGACCTCAAACCAATTTGGATTGAAGGATATGTCTCCTTGAAGCATGTGTATAATATCAATTGCACAAGGAAATGTTAGGTTGAAGGAAATCTTTAGTTCATACTCATGGAATTCATGGGAAAGGACATCATGAACACATGATCTATTAGTTCCTTCATATTGAAAAACGTTATCTTGTAATTTAAAAAAAAAAATTAAAAACATGAACTAGAAGAGGAATCTATTGGTCAACACAATTTGAAAAACAAAATGAAAAGTTTAGCCATCATGAAAAAAAATGTTGAAGCAAATGAAGCATAACCAATAATGACTATTGTGAATAATAACAACTTGAACCATTTTATTCATCCTTCACATGTAATCAAATAAATATGTAGAAAAATCCAAATGATTAGCTACCCACACTTTGCAAAGTATATGATTTTAGTTTTTTCACTTGACAAAATTCCAAAGCTTTCATGTTTAAATTCCAATTTTGAAATAACAACATTTAGTAAAAAAATAAATCAAAGAAACTAGGAATTGAGCCACAAGATAAGAACATAGATTTTCATGAAAAAACATTTGGGCATGTTCTTGGTAGGATGCTAAGGATGAATTAAAAATGAAAGAAGCTAGGATTCATGATGCACATGATGCTAAGGATTTAGGATGCACATGATGCTAAGCATTGAAGATGCTTAAGATGTTAAGGAATTATAATTTAAGAAAAAAAATTGGGGCATGTTCTTATTAGGAAATTAAGGATGAATTAAAGACTAAGGATGTTAAGGATTCAAGACGCACATGATGCTAAGGAATTAAAATTTAGGAAAAAAATTTGGGATATGTTCTTGTTAGGAGATTAACAATGAGTTAAGGATTCAAGATGCTAAGGATTCAAGATGCACATGATGCATAGGAATCAAAACCCAGGAAAAACAACCATATCTCGAATTTATGTCAAGAAAATAAGGATGAGTTAAGGATTAAGGATGCAAAGGATTCATGATTCATATGATGCTAAGGAATCAAAGTTCAAGAAGGAAAATTGAAACCATGTTCTTGTTAAAATGTTAAACATGCTAAGGACTCAAAATGCAAAAGGTTCAAGGTGCACATGTTGTTAAGGAATTTGAAGTCATGATAAAAATGAATGCATGTTGTACTTTTAGGATGCTTAAGAATTAGAAATCAATTTATGTTTTTGATTCAAGATGCTAAGGATTCACAAAATTTAGGGTACACCACAATCATCAAATATATCAATTTTATTTTATTTTTTTTGATGGGAGCCATTGAACTCTAATCAAATTGAGAAATTAGCAAATTTTGGAAATCTCATATTACAACTTGTAATGTTACAGCTATGAAACTATAGAAAAAAAATCACACAAAAGTCAAGAAAATGAACCACATACTTGAGATTCTGTCAAGAAATAATTACATGAATCTCCCATTGCCTAACATCAATTTTGTTCTTAAAGATGTTTTTCCTGTTTGGGTTAACTCAGCTATTTTTAGTCTAGAATTATACCACCATGTTACGAACCTCCAAAGTTATTGCATCTCTTTTCTTTGATTTCCCACATAATGCCCACAATGCACTATTAGTGTGTGCTTCAAGGTCCAACCTTCTAATGATGCTTAACATTAGGTTTCGGTGATAGATACCTATGAGTAGGCTAGTTAGCACATGCTACCAATCCTATCACCAAGTACCATGGGTTTGAGCACATTCCTAGCTCGTTGGTTGTCTTTGGAATGGCAACCTTTGATATGTTACCATCTTCATGAAATATTGTTCACAACATTAAAAGCTACTTCCATTTCACCATAATTCAAAATGATTCCTTTCCAAACAAGGTGCTTCAAGATTTTCAGCACAATAAATAGCTAGTACTCAATGCCCTTTGATGCAATTAAGCTATACCATTCCATCGCATACTTGTCAACAACCCTAATAATTGACCTTTCCATATCCATTCATAGATTCTTTTCGCCCCACCTTACTTCTGTTGTCTCTTTTAATCGTCATTTTTTCCTATCTCTACACCTCGTTGTGAACCTTAACAAAACAACAATGCGTGGTAGTTTCAATTTTCAAGAATTACATTAAGGATATTAGGGTGTGATAAGGCTATTAGGGGTTTTTAGAGATTTCATGTTTAAATGAGAAATGATGGGTCTACATGGTTGCTTGGGGGGTTGTTTTTGTTTCGAAATTCAATTTTTTTCTTTGATAAAAGCTAGTAATCATAATTTAAAAACTTCATTTCATGATTGGGGATGAGAAGTCTATAGAGGGTTGGGGTTAAAAAGAAATAAAAAAATTTGTATTGTTTGGTACAACGTTGATTTTGTTCCAGTATTTAATAGATAGTCGTGCAAGCAATAATGATATGAGATTTTTGAAACAATTAAGGGGTGTCAATGAAAGGTCTAATGGAAATAGAGTAATTTTGAAGTGTTACAAGCATGTAAGATTAATTCGAGACAACATAACAATTAAAACAAATAGGGTGATACGGTGATAATTACAACATGCACTACATGATGAATGAAATTTTTATTTAGGTTATGGAAAAGTTAAAAGAGGAGTTGTAGGTACATGTTGACTCCTAAGGTATGCCACATTGGTAGTTCATAACTGTAGGAAATCTAAGATGCGTTGGATGGTGCAAACTAAGTAATTTGCTTTGTTATTAAAAAGTAGTTAACAAATCAGACCATGTAACCAACGATAATATCCAACATCGATAATTAAAGAGCATGTAAAAATCAAGGTGTTTTTAGTTTCATAAAAACTTTTGTACATAGTTTTAGGTTCATCACTAGAAGTGGGGTTGACTTGTAACAAAATCATCAAGGTATGAGAATTTGGAGAAATTTGATAATATTAATTTCAAAGGGGTTCGATTTTGAAACGAGCACGCACCTTTCATGGTTTTGGATTTTCACCATGGGGGTGTTAAGTTAATGTGAAATTTAAGGATGATTCTCAGAGTGGTTTTTCATTCATTTTTAAAGTTTGAAGGCTAATAAGACATGATCATGTGCGATGCCATGAATTCAAGGAAGGGAAAAAATCTTTGGTCAAAATCAACTTGGTAATGATTGTGTGGAAGATTTGGTACCTCGAAATGCATGATTGTAATTTATAATTCAAGGAAAAAGAAGGAAATATGTGAAGTAATGATCTAAAACCATGGTTAAATAAAATCCTAAAATCAATGAAAAAAATGTTTAAGTAAAATCTTATGGGGTGAAAATGATGTTTTTCCTCCTCCTTCCAAGGGCCACCAAACATTGGAACCTTCCATTGGCCCACCAAGTTGGGGTTTTTTTCCCCTTTTCTTTAAAAGCATGAATTTAGATCATTTGTTTCTTTTTTTTTGGATTTGATTTCCAATTTGGATCTTGGAAAACTTGTTCCTATACCTTATTTTGGGAGAAGAAGAATGATTAATCATAGTATACAGTGGAAAAATGGAAAATATATTGGATGATAATAATACCTTCGATAGAATGAAAATGAGTAAAGGTAAATTTGGAGCTTGAAATCTTATAGAAATTTCATAAGACCTTTTGAGCTTTGTAGCATACTATTTCTTTGATTGAAATGTAGAGTTTGAAATTTGGCAAGTAAGTGCACCTTTTAGTTAATTTTTCAGTAAACTAATGTAAGTTAGATTTGAATAGAATATGTGATGGCAATAACATTTTAAGTGATTGGAGGTTTACTATCAAGTTGAACTTTCTACTTTCGTAAAACCTTTTCAGGCTCTATGGCACAATTTTTTACTAATTTAGGTGTAGGGCTTGAGATTTGGTAGGTAGGTGCGCCTTTTAATTAGTTTTCCAATGAACTAATGCAAGCTAGATTTAGATAATGTATGTGATGGCAACAATGTTTTGAATGGCTAGAGGTCTGAAATCAAATTGAACATTATGTCGACTCTTTAAAAGTTGGTTTGCCACCACATTAAGAAGACTTAAAAATTACCCCCCTAACATTTAATTTATGTTTTTACATTAGAATTTTTTAAGTGAAAATATAGAATTAAAAGACATGTCGCACAAATAAACATGATGAATCCATAAAATTGAAAAACCTCTAAAAGTGTGGCAAGTTTCCAAAGTGTTGATGAAACTTGGAGTTACCCTTCCATGGTGTTAAAGTAAAGTGTTACTGAAACTTGAAACTACCCATTTTGTGGCGACATAATGCTATGTAAAGAGTAGATGCATTAGCACTAAAATCAATGTTGCATTGTTAACACATGTACACAACATTTCAAAACTAACACTTACACCTACAACAACCTTAGGGTAGACTTTTAGGAACCTATCTTGGGATTTTAAACATTAGTTTAATGTTTCTACACATAGGTAGCTTGTGGTTTTACCAATTTTAACCATTGTATACCCTAGGTTATGGGTCAAAACGTGCGTTGAAACCAAAAAATGTTGGGAAATTTTTAAAAATTTGTTCCTAGGTTAAATGGTTGTTAGAACTCCAAAATCTTGACATCCAAAAATTCCTAAAAAATTGGCCATTGCCTTAATCCATTGTTTATCAAATGATTAGAAATTGGAAGCCTATGAAGTCCTTTTAGAAATTACAAGTATCCCCAAAAAGTGAAAAAATGTCTTTTTGATTTGTTCTTGAAACGAGGAAATTAAAACATGACATTCTTGAAACTTTTCTTTTGATCATTTATTGAGGATATCAAAAAAATGTTTTTGGTGAACTTCATTGCAGTTTCAAATTCTACATCTATTGCATAGTCTTTTAATCATAAACTTGGAGTAAAATTTGTTTTTTCCCTAAACCCTACATTGTCTTAAAGTTTGATGGGTCCAAGAAAAATGTGGTGTGATGTTCCTAGTGGTCCACCCAAAGACGCTTTCACCTTGGTGGATATAAGTTTTCAAGGTGGTTTAAATGGTATTTTATTTAATACTTTTATTAAACGATTATTTGAATAAATATAATTATTTAATTATGAATTTCCAAAGTTTAGGAACTTTATTCCTAAAGGGTTCACATATTGATATAAGGAATATAAATTTGTAATGATTTTAATTTTTAAAAATAGTAATGGAAACTTCAAGCCATATATTTTGGCATGCAATAAATAAGCATGAAAAAATAATAATTTATAATTATAAGAAGTCTAAAAATAATATTTGACCAATTCTTGTTCCTTGACCATTCTTTGAGGTGGTTCTTAGTGGGTCCATTCAATCATGCTTTCATGGTTCACCCATCCTATTTTCCATCTCCAATTTAACCATCTCAATCAATCAATGCTTCTTCATGTCACACAATGTGAAAAAATATATTTCCCTCTTCATTTCATGGAAAAATGCATATAAGAAATCTTTCATTCCAATCATTTTATAAATGCCCTTTCATTCTTGACCCTTGTATTTCTTGTTTTACATCCCAAACCTTAACACTTCAATGGACGAATTAATGACATTTGAATTCACACTTGGATCAATAAGAGTTTTTGAACACAATTGAACTTTTTTGAAAAGTCACATGACCTCTTAAAGTTTTGAATTTTTTTTAAGAAATGAAAGTTATCGGTGAAAGTACAATTGGGTGGTAGGTCATTAGGAATCAACTCAAGGAATGTTAAAGATCCAAAATTGGCCAAATAATATTCTTCAGCATTTTCCTTTAAATCTTTTCACAATTCGATTTTTTCTTTTCATGTTTATCCATTACATTTCAAAATACATGGCCTTAAGTTTTTATTGGAATAAAAATAAATGGAAAATAATTTACAAACTTGTATTCCTAATTGTCATGACCCTTTCAAGAATCACACTCTTGAACTTTGAAAATTGATAACTAAATCACATTTATTCAATCAATTACGAAATTAAAAAAATCAAGTAGAATACCATGTAAAGTACTTATTAAAATTATAAAAATAAAAAGAAAAACCTTTACTTGTTTCAAAAGTGTTCTTGACCAAAAACTTCAAGAAAGGTGGCCATTGTGACATTTTTGAAACTTTTTCGAAATACGATGATAAGAAACATCAAAATTCAAAATATTTTTTATCTAATTATAATTTCAAATTCTATGGAACATGGGTGATGTATTCAAGAAATGTTTTTAATAAAAATGTTTCCTATATTTTTTCAAAGTTCAATGGCTCCAATAAAATTTAATGTGACCTTCATAATGGGTCCAACCAATTGTACTTCCACCTTTATATATCTTTTGGAGCTTTAAAGACGATCCCATTTGGGCCACTAGCACAATGGTCCACAAGGGTCCACTTATGTTGTTTGATAGTGGACATTGAAATCTAAATTAATTTCTTTGTATTTATTTGTAATTATAATTTGTGGTCTCTAACACTACTAGAAATCTTGTCATTTCCAATTAGTCATTATGCAATAGGAATGCAACTGGTTGTTGTTTGTAACTATTTCAATCATGTTTGCAATTACAAATTTGATATTGTATAATTTTTGGGCCACATAGTTGTGTATGAAACTAACGTGCAATTAAATGTCTACAACACGCACACGTGTCATAAAAATAATGGTTTAAATTTATACATACTTATATTATTATATTTAATATATCTAATAGGCTATGTATAATAATATTATGTACCTCTAGTACTAAGGTCAACCCCATGCTAATTTAGGCTACCTTAAACTAACCATGGCTAAATTAAACTAAATCAAACTACTTATGGCTAAAATAAATTAAATTGGGCTAAATTAACCATAGTTAGATTAAATTACATTAAAATTGTTATGACAAAATTAAATTAGGCTAAAATTAAATATGGTTAAATTTATTAGGCTAAATTAATTATGGCTAAATTCAATTATGCTAAATTAACTATGGCTAGATTAAGATAGGCCAAACTAATTTTGGTTAAATTAAGTTAGGTTAAATTATTTATGGCTAAAATAAATTAAAATAAAAGCTAAATTATACCAATTTAAAATCAATATTGCTAAATTAAATTAGGCCAAACTAATTATGGCTAAATTAAGTTACACTAAACTATTTATGGTTAAACTAAATCAAGTTAAATTAAATTAGGATAAAATAAATATGGCTAAATTAAGTTAGGTCAAATGAATTATGGTTAATTAAGTTAGGCAAAAATATTTATGGCTAAATTAAATTAGGCTAAAACTAAATTATCTTAAATTAAATTGAGCTAAACTAAACCATGGTTTAAATATGTATTGTAAATTTTCAAATTTTATTTGTAAATATATTTAAATATTTTTCTGGCAAGTAGTTTTTTTAAATTTTATTTTATTTGGAAATTTTTTCAGAAAATGTAAATTTGGTTAAATAAAAAAAATATTTGGAATCAATTAATGTGATAATATTAAATTTTACTATATATAATCATAATGATTAATTAAATTTTTATTATAATTTCAAGGATAATCAATTATATATATATTCAATAGGTATTATATATTTAAAATTTATTATATATTTAAAACAATTAATGTAAATAGGCTACAATAATTAACTTACGAATACACAAACATCCTAAGCTAATTATTCGTTTAAATTATATAATAATATTTGAATCATATTTTCATTAAGTAATAATAATTATTAAAAATATGTTGCAATCATCTTTGAAATGCAAAAGAATAGGAGTAATTAAAAATGAACAAGAAGAAAAATAAGATTTCCAAGTTATTAAACGCTTTTTTGTAGATGTTTCTTACTTTCAAACCTCATAATTTTCTTATTTCTTATTGATTTCAAACAATTTAAAATGCTATAGGAATGTTACCTAAAGTTATACAAATCATGTTGGAACTTTAATAACAACAAAACAACTTTCTAGGTGTTCAAAACCAGCCTTTGTAGTGTTCAATGGTTTGTTTTTTTGAGTTTTTGACCTCCTTCATTTTGGAAGGCCATAATTTTTTCAGTTTAATCCATTTTCGACAATTTTTAGTGTGTTAGATGCGTTAAGAAGAGGGCTTCAAGTTTTTTTGTGACACTAGAAGCAATAGAGCCCTCCCTTGCTTGGTATATTTTAATATAGTAGTTGCACTTAACGTGCAACTAAGTTGGTTCATGAGGTACTGCAATGGAATTTTTTAATCCCATATCCTTTGGCTTCCGATTCTATTAAGCTTAGTTTATAACTAGGAACAATAGCTATATAATAATCAAATACTAAGTGCCATTGGGGATGTGTGAATAATTTTTTTGACCTTTATCAAATGGTTAAACATAAAAATAAAATTAGATTATTTTAAACCTACCTATATAGCCTAAGCCTAGTTATTAGACCTATTCGTAGAAATATTCATATATAAATAGGTTGAAATAATCTATTTGTTGAAATTATGTAAATTAGAAGCCATGCTCAGTATACAAATCAGTCCTGGCTACAAAGGCACTCTAGACCCTAGCAACACTATTGATGTTCCATGGCTCCCCAGATCGTAAATATTATAAACCAGTCTACCTTAACAGTCTACAATGACAGTACTACATAGCAGATTCTGTATTGCTCAGTTTCAAACTAGATAACATTCAAAAGACAAACAGAAGGATATTAAAAACAGAAAAAAGATCACAACTGGAATTAAAGTCAGTCTTTCCAGGTTTCCTAAAACCAATCAGTCAGCATCAGGTGTCTTTAGAAGTGTTCTGCAGATCAAAATCATCACCCTAGCTGAGGCAACCAACTGTGTTCAACATTGTCTTCAAGAATTCAGAATCCCTTATTGCACAGCTGCAGCTGCAGGCCTGCTGCTGTACAATACTATAGAAGCTGGCAATCCTGAACTTGTTGTCTAGACACGTTCTAAATTCCTTGTCCTGGAAATATATTCAATCCTGAACTTTATAGAGATTTCGTAGAGAGCTGTAGTTATGTTCCTGCCTCTCTACTTCTTCTCTAATAAGGCAAAATTACTCATGCAGTACTGCAGCTAGCTTCAAGTTTCAGTACCACTCAAGAAACTTGTTTTCACAAAATTAGCCAGGCAACTAACTAGCTGCAGCACTTGTAGTACTGGTGGCGCAGTACCTACCACATGAGATTTAAGACCAGCTGACTGCAATCACATGACCTGCAGCAGGAAGACACTTTAGATTCATACATGTTTACTCCTTTCATGAATCCTTTGAAAGCTTTAGATTGATTTTCTCTGATCTAGATTGATAATTGATCACTGCAGGGTAGTTGTGATCATCTGCTGCAAACTTGTTGCAGTTCTTCTAGATCATTCCGTGCTGGTGAGGTCCTTCTTAATAGAGCGCCATACCTTCCTATCAGCTGGTGGTGGTGGTGGTGGCGGCGGCTGCTGGTGCTGAAAACTTGATCCACCACACTTCACCTTTGAGCCTGTACTCACAAAAGAGGCACCATCAGTACAAACCATATGAGCAGAGATGAGCATGCAGAATCAATGCATGTAGGATCAGTAGTAATTCAGTGCTAGAGCTAGAAGATCATGTCAAGCTGCTGCTACTACATGAGGTTCATATAAACGGCTGTTGACTCTGCTGGTGCAAGTTCATACAAATCAACAGCTGATCACTTTAATACTGCATTGCAAGCTGTTGTAATGACAGTGGAGACCTGATGGTCGTCAGCTAGCTTTGTTAGATGCAACTGTATCTTGTCTATTGATCATACACAGCAGGACTCTAGGTTCAGATGAAGATTTGTGGGTTAAGTACTGCAATATGATTCACATTTATCACCATGTATCTTACTACCATGCTGGAATGTATGTTGTTAAGTGATACATGTGCAATCAGGTGTTGGAGGTGATGATCGATGCAAGAATTTGCATGTGTACCTCTTCGCTTTTGCCATGATTTGGAAGCGGGGGCCTGATATGGAGGGTAATGGGAATCGTAATATGATCTCTGCAGCTGTTCGGACATGCTTGCTAACTCATGGTGATGTGGATGCTGGCCAGGAGCCAATTGTGCAGATCTCATGTGATTTGGATTGGAGTTCATGTAGTTTGGAATGTCACGGATTCCGACGTGGTGCTGCTCCGGCTGCTGCAGCAGCTGCTGGCCGTGATGATGATCCTGCCTCAATGCAGGTGGGACATAATGTGGCATCACCGGAGCAGCCGTGTAATGATTTGGGTGATGGTGGTAGGGCGAAGGAGTATGAGTGGATGCAGTGTGTATGCCATTCGTCCATATTGGATCGCCTTCACTCCTTGAGAAGTCGGCCACTTGTTGTTGCCGGAGATGTGGTCCAGGCTGATGCTGCGTGTAATAGGGCACCTGCTGCCTATTTGATCCGGCTCCACCGGCCTGGACTGCCCGAAGCCAGGGGAAGTTGGGAGCAGGTGGTCGAGGTGCGAAATTGTTGAACATATTCGGATGAGCTGCAGCTGGACCATGATGCCCAGTAATTAAGTGAGGCAGGGGAAGATCATAGTACTGTAGCTGCGTTGCTGCAACAGCTGTAATTGCTAGCCGTGCCAGTTCCTCGACGGCCCGTAGAAACTGAGTTTTTCGGAAAGCAGCAGCAGCTGGGTGCTGCAGCCGGTCGTGAGGATGATGCCAATACTCATAGTGTTGCGCTGCTGTTGCAACTTCCCATTCTGTATATTCCTTGATGGCCCGTTGAATCAGAAAGTAGTCTTGAAAGTTTGGAGCTGCATCTGTAGAGTGCAGCAGGGGATACAGATAGTGTCGCGCCGCTGCAATTGCACATATAATTTCGACGAGCACGGCCAGGTGAAAGTCAGGGATTTCCAAAGTTCGATAACCGTGCTCCAACATGGATATAGCCATCTGTAGTTGATGCGTGTATTGCGCTTCAAGGTTCGAAGTATACATTGGAGACATACCCGGAGGTGCTGCATCGGGCCTCCAAAAGGAGGGCATATGATTGGATGCTCGATCGAGCAATGATCCCCAGTCTTGAGCTCTTGCATAATGGTCATCATGAAGGCTATGCAGGTCATGTGGTGGCAGCCCACGATCCTGCATGGCCAACTGTCGCTCAAACAGTCGTTGATGTTCAACATTCTGACGCATGAACCGCCGCTGCCGCTCTTCATACGCAGCGACTGGATCATGCACTCGTCTCCAGCGAAATGCAGCCATGGGGCCAGCTACCTCGCGGAGGGTGGGTCCTCCCTGCATTGTAGTTCCGGGGCCCACAACTCGTTGAGCACGCGGTGTCGACTTACCCACGCATGGAGCTGGAGTGTCTCGGTGGATTACCGCGTGAGGATACACAGGATCATCCACGCATGGAGTGACAGTGTCAATTGCTGCTTGGGCATACTGCACAGGGCTCTTGACGCATGGAGCTGGATTCATGTCAACTTCCGCTTGAGCATACACAAACTTATCCACGCATGGAGCTAGAGCTGGACTGTCGATTGTCGCTCGAGGACACACACAGCTATCCACGCATGGAACTGGAACATTCAAGTCGATTGTCCCTCGAGGACACACACAACTATCCACGCATGGAACTGGAACATTCAAGTCGATTGTCCCTCGAGGACACATACAGCTATCCACGCATGGAACTGGAACATTCAGGTCGATTACGGCCGCTTCAGCAGTGAGAGAGGTATGAAAGCAAGGAGCAGCTGGGTTGTCGACTGCAGCCGCTCCGGCATTCCCTACAGGCCGCCAAGAGGAAGAATGTTCACTTTCTCGAAGCCCTAAACTGCTCTTTGGGCGGCCTCTTGAAACACCGGCTGTTCTAGTCACTAACTGACTGGGGTTTCAAGGGCCTAGAGTCTATGTCTTTATGACCCTTGAAGAAGAAAATGAAGAGTTTGTTCCCTTCAGGAATTCATCAGGGAACTGAAGGATTGCCCAAAAAAAGAAAGAAACAAAAACAAACAAACAAACAAACAAAACAACC
>Ga0209208_10001109_pt1 | contig 37520 bp, 21 predicted proteins | sample S1TSphfallax_3_FD_187694 | JGI IMG/M metagenome (GOLD analysis project Ga0209208, IMG submission 187694) | Host-associated microbial communities from peat moss isolated from Minnesota, USA - S1T2_Fd - Sphagnum fallax MG (SPAdes) (version 2) | ecosystem: Host-associated > Plants > Peat moss >...
AAAGGCATGTTTGAATCATGTTGTGGGGAATTTTTGCACTGTGGTGTTTGTTGACAATTGTTTTGGAAATTTTTGGAGGTTTCTGATTTTCCCATGCAACTTTCACTAAATTTGGTTGTTTTGAACATGTGTAGCCACTTTCTCAACCTCACAAAATTGGGGGAAAATAAAAATCCCTGAACCCCCAATCTTTGATTTTTGTCAAGTGCTGAATTCTCGCTGAAAGAAAAGAAAAAACATTTCTCACTTTTTAGAAAATTCACCCGAAAAAGTCAGGTTTTTTTGAAGATTTATTTCAAAAAAAATTACACAACAAAACTAAAATTAACCAGGATCCCTGCCCTCCCTCCCCTACCCAATAGTAAGCACCATCATTTTCTTTTTACCGAAATTTTTTCAAAAAAAAAACGTCCAAAAGTAGAAAAAAATCCAAAAATTTGTCATGTTTCTACTACACACAGTTCAAGCAAGCAAGCAAGTAGCCAGGATATAAAAGGATTTTAATAAAAAATTTACTTTCACATAGATGGTCTATAGCCAAATGTGGCTAAATCTCCTTTGTAGATGATCCCCAGTGTGACAACATCACAAAATTGAAATAAATAAATAAATAAATAAAATTCGAAGCACCATGACTTGTGGTGGTTTCCCTGAAAGGGACAAATGGCGGCTGCTTAAAAAAATGTCCAAAACAGGGCACAAAGTCAAAGTCAAAATGAGTGTTTTTTTTCTATGCTTTGACTTTTGATTGACTTTTTCCTTTGACTTTTGATTGAAGAAAGTCAAAGCAGAGTGTTTTCTGTGGGAATATTTGGTTTGTAGCCAAAGTAATCATCCATCCATCCATCAATCCATTCATCCATCAAAAATCAAAACAAGGCATCATCACAAACAGGCTGGCCCTGCCAATAAATAAGATGTTGTGCATCTACCTACTTACTGTGTTCACACTCAGAACACCGAAAAAAATGTCGTTCCAATCTAAACAGTGTAAACACTTTCACCAAAGAAACCGCTTCACCTAATGTGAAACCGGTTCCAATAAATAAAGTAAAACTTCCAAAAGTTGGACCCAATGCAATAGTCCCCTTGTCCCTGTGGCGGCAGGGCCCAACAAAAGTGGCAACCGTCCGTAGCAAGATTTAGCCAAATCTGGCTAAACACCAAGTATGAAATACAAAATCATTAATCATCATCCTATGGCTTTGACAACACACTACAAACTGAAATATAGAAATTTGGCAAATTTTTGCTACTGGTTTCTTTTTTCTCACTTCTAGCCATCGAAAACCTCCAACAAAATCCACTTAATTTTCGAGAATTTAAAAATTCTCTTTTTGGCGAAATTTCGCCCCCAGAAAGAAAGAAAGAAAGAATGGGGGGAAAAAAAAGGCTGCTGTGCAGCAGCTGCCAAATTTGACATTGTTGTGAATTTGTTTTTGAAAATGAAATTATAATTTTGTTGTAAAGGTTTTTTTATTGTTTGAAAAACAATCGCCAAAAGAGTAGTTATTTTGAGTCAGTTTTAGCCAGATTTTTATTCCTCGCTCAGTTTAGCTTTAAAGAAAAATTCCTGACTACTTATTACAGGTAGCCAGACTATATATATTTTTTTTTATTTTTATTTTTAATTTTAAAATTTTAAAATTTTATGAAGAGGTTGCCATTTATTGCTAAAAGAAATGAGGTTGCCATAAAAAGAAAATTGGGAGAAAAAAAAAAAAAAAAAAGATTAAAAAAAAAAAAAAAAAGGGAAAAAAAAAAAAAAAAAAAAAAAAAACCTTTGGTGTGGCGTGCACAGAGACAGAGAGGAAGAAGAGAACAAACAAGAGCGTTGTCGCGCGACGCGTGTTGCTGGAATTTGTTGTCGTTACATTCAAGTGCACAGATTTGCGAAAACGCGTCCTACAATTTCTTGTCGAGCTTTAGCTTTGAAGAAAATCTCTTGGAAGAACCACAAGAAGAAGAAGAAGAAACAGCACAGGAACAACAAGAACAACAAGGTAGTCTGAGGTTTATGGCAAGAGCTTTGATGTGATGGGAAGCTTGCAGGGAGATTCTTGTTTGCACTATACGGGTGTAATTTGGTTTAGAGTTTAGACGGATCGATCATCATGGGTGCTTTGGACGAAGAAAGTGTTGCAGTTACGGGGGCGCTCCACCTGCACAATCAGGAGCAGCAGCAGCAGCCGGGAGCTGCTTTAGAAGCAGCGGATCAAGTCTTCAGTGTGTTGGAAAAGATTAGCGGAGAGAAAATTGTGGAGCAGTATGAGGAGTTTGATAAGTCGATGGTGCAGGAAACCACGCATCTGAAATATAGGAGATGGCAGCAGAGTCCCGTGGAGGAGTACAAACAGACGTCGAGTTCCGACGAAGAAGAATCGTTAGATATGGAAGGCGAAGAGGATTTCGGGATATTTCGGGCGGACACGCGGGGGAAAATCATCTCGGACCCAAGATCAATATTCGGTCCGCAGGAAGCAGCAGATGGACAAGAGATCAGTATCGACGAAATTCTCCGGGAGAAGGTGGAGTTTCTTGAAGCAGCACTCAAGGCAAAGGTGATGGAAATGGAGTCCTTGAAACGGGATTCCCGTGAGAAAGAAACCGATCTCCTAGACAAGATCGAGTGTCTGGAGCTTGCCAATGAGCAACTGCTGCAAGGGGGTGCGGATGCGGGGGGTACCGAGCAATTGCAGATGGAACTCATGCGGCTCCAGAATCAGAATTCCACGCTAGCTCGGCGGGAGCATGAGCTTCAGCTTCAACTCAGCACCACGGACATGCTCCAGAACGAAGTGAAGCATCTGCAGGAGCTCAACGAGCAGCTCATCGACGACAGGGTGCAGGCGCAGAAGATCAACAACTTGCGATCAGCGGCCTCTGTACTACCCGATCCTGCAGAGCTGCCGGAGCCAGCAGGAAATTCTTTACTAGAGGAAAGAATCGACTTTCTCGAGACGGAGCTTGCAGAGGCGACGGAAGTGAACAACATGTACAAAGCGCAGCTGCAATTCTCGTTTTCGAAGGAGGAAAATGTGCAAGCTACAGCTTTACGAAGCTTTGGGGAGAATGTAACTGATATCATCACAGAGCTTCTGGATCTCCGCAAACGGACAAAGACCCAAGAAGCTGAGCTGCAGGATCTACGAAACAGGTTCATCCTCATGAGCATCCAGCTTGCAGAGACTGAAGCCTCTCGTGAAGAGCTTCTGATGAAGATCAAAAAGCTTCAAAACCTGCAGCTCATCAATCACTGATCAATCATCATCAGCTCCAAGACTTTCTCCCAAGTAAAAATTATATTATTTGTCAGCAAGAATATTAGAGCTTCAAGATCAATCCACGAGATTGAAGCTGTACAGCTCTGAGCAGTGTGCTTGCTGAATCTTTTGGCAATGGACCCTTCACGTCAAATCTCTGCAGCAATCTCTCTGCACCTGTCTCCTCTCTCTCCAGCTTCACTCTCAGGATGAGATTGATTAGGTGTTGTTCTTGCTTATACCATTTTCTTGTAGCAAATTTGCCTTTTTTTTTGTTACAAGAGCTACATTTGCTACAATAATACTATATTGCTAGACATTCTTCACTCTTTTTTCTTGTTTCTCTTTCTCACCTTGCTGCAATTGTCTGTGACTGAAACAGAGTTGGAAAACTCCTTCAGGACATGATGGGCTATATAGATCTTTCTTGTTTTTCTTCCTCACTTTGTCAATTATGTCTGATTGAAATGATTCACACAGAATTGGAAAGCTCTTGACAAGGGAGCCTAGCTCACATAACTTCTTTGTTGTTTCTCTTTCTCACTTTGCTTTGCCAAATATGCACAGCTTTGAATGGATTTTGTGAAGTGGAGTAAAAATTCTGCATATTCAATATTGTTCTTAGTTTTTGTACATCTCAATTTTTTCACACAATCTGTCAACATTTTTAAGATGGGTGCAGAAGAAAGAGAAATGTTTCTCCCTCACCCCCCTCCCCCCCAAATTTGTTTCCCATCAAATTCAGTATGGAGTTAGACTTTGTTTTGTACAACAATGTGAGGTCTCTTCAATTTTCTAAATACCTGGTCTGGTTGTCTTAGTGTATTTGGAGGTAACATTATTACAAGGCACAATTTTACATTCACCAAGAGGCAGGCATTTCATTTTTTGAATTGCTTGCCATCTCTCTTTTTTTTTTCCCCATCCCTGTGATACCTGCAGAGTATCATGAGAAGAAAATAGACTGAACCAGGTTTTCACACTTAGCCTGCTGCATTCCACAACTGTTGTGGGGTTGTGTTTGAACTTTGAATGTTAGATTTGTATGTAGGTTGTCAATAGTGAGGCCTTCTTTGCCCTCGTTAAATCCTGCAGTCTCAGTTTTGTTACAAGTTGAAGTCACAGTTATGATGAACTAAGTATGATGCTTTTGGAAAATGTTAGTTAGAAAATATGACTTGGGGTTTAGGGTTTATGCTTTGTCTTAGGCAGTGTAAAGAAGGGGGCAAAAACTGAAGTACAATGCAGGTTAGATAATACCCTAGGCTGACACATATGGTACGTCTAAAGATTGATACATCACATTCTACCAATCAGGTTAATTTAGGGTTCTTTTGGGTTTAAGGTTGCATAGCATATCTCGAGAAACCTGTAAGAAATGTTTTTTTAGTGTACTCAAAGATCATGTTACAAAGCACTATTTTAACCCTGCCAAGAGGTAAGCATTTTGGAAAGTAACATTTCAGACTTTTCGAAGTGCCTCTATTCCCTAAAGGGTAAACCTAAAGTGAAAATGGGAAAATGTTTATGGGCTTAATCCAGTTCTTGATGGGTCACAATGATCATTTATTAAACATGGGCACATAATGTGTTTCTACCAATGAATTTGCCTCTCATCAGCTCAATCAGTGTTGTCAAAATAGTGATTGCCTGAAAGCGAATTGCAAGTTTGCTTTGTTTTGTTCATTCCCTTCACTAAGGTAAATCAACAAGTTACAACCGCAAACTCAAAAAAAATGCCTTTCCCATAAAAAACCACTGTTACAACACAAGAAGGAAATGCTTCAGTTTTTTGGTTTGGTTTTTCAGTTTGGTTCTTCAGTTCATGTGTCCTCTGGACTTGTTCTTTGCCATTTTGCCCATGATAGGGTTTTTGAAACTATAGATGCAGGCAGTTTGCACTATAGAGGTCACTGTCCATAGACTCCCCAACCTTCTCACTTTATTCATTTTTCAATTTATTGATGGACAGCGAAGGAAGTGTTTCCTCTTCCATACTAGTAAGTATTGTTTAAAGACATCCAGGACTTCAAAAGAATGCAAGCAAGTTGTGAACAAATGCACAATTTCGGTTTCTTCTAGATATCTGTGAAGAGAAATTCTAGGAGTACAATTGGAAGCCTTTCCAGGAAGCAAATTGGAAAGATTTTATAGAGGTGTTGAATGCCCATTTTTGAAGAGTGCATCGAAGTTGGAAGCAAGTGTGTGACAAGTGGAACAAGATGAAAAATAAGTATGAGATTGAGAAGAAGAAACTCAAGCAACTACTGCATCCCCTTCTAATTGGCCATAATTTGAAGATATTTGATCAGATATTTAGAGGCACAACCAAGATTAATGGCATTTACAATGCAATTGATCAAGGAATGCATAATTTACATTCACATTCTAAGGTTCAAACTTTTGAAGTAACGGAAGATGATGTGACTCATGGCACTCAAGAGCACTTTAGTCCACCATAGCAAATTCTTATTCTTGGTCATGGAAATGAAGAAGAGGTTCATGCTCCATCTGTAGGCTTAGACACTCCATGAACTAAGGCTTGTAAATTGCTTGGTGTATAAGGCAAAGCCAACAAAAGAATGGAAAATAAAAAAAGAAAATTGGATGTAGGTTCCTTTACAATTGTTGATGCCATTAAAAAAAATTATAAGGTGTGAAAAAGATAGAAAATATGAAGATGGAGATAACTAAAACGATTCCAACACAAATGTTTCAAAGTGAAGAGACAAGTAGAAAATTGATAATGAAAGATCAATTGCAAATGGCAACATTGTTTGTTGAGGTTAAAAGCCTAAAGATTTTTTAAGATGACAATTATATGCACTTTGAGCTTGATCATGGGCATTAAGGTAGTTGTGGTGTTTATTTTTTATAGCTTATATAAAGGCTTGAACGTTTGTTGTGGCTTGGAATTTTGTTCACAAAATTGATGTGATTAAAAATGTATTTGCATTTTGGTCTATGGTAATAAAACTCAAATGTTTTATTCATTGTTTTATCATTGCATTCTAACATCAATTGTGCTTCTATAAAATAAAAATAATTGAAGGCTAAATAATAATGCACGTGAATAATATATTCTTCAATTGGGTTGCCAATGAACCATTGTTCAAACAAAGAAAGTTTAAATTTTTCTCCTTCAAACTTTGCAATCTCTCTTCTAATTGTTGGCAATCTATCCCCAAATCTTTGAATATTGTCTTGAAGAACTACTACATTTGGAGGATTTGGTTCAGGTGCACCCATTTGAAAAAATAATTGTGAAGAACACAACAAGCAACAATAACTCTTGCAGCTCTAACAATCTTTAAATTAAAATGTCTCAATATGCACCACTTGTTTTTCAATTATCCAAAAGCATTTTTGATGACCACTTTCCTTGAGTTCATAATAGAATCATATCTTTGTTTATCTGCATCAATTGCATTATAGGTCTTTCCAATTTTTTTGTAAGTATGGTCAAATTGGGTACGCTACATCACTAATGATATAAAGTGTACATCTCACACCTCCAACAACCACCACTATCTCTTGTAAAATCTCACGATTCTTGGGCTATCTATAAACAGTAACATTTTGAATTGCCCACTCTCATGGAATCCATCAAGTTGGCTAGCACAAACATTCCAATTTTTTTACTATATTATTGAAAGCTTCAAAATTCATTATATAATAACCCATGAACTTCCTAGGCCTCATTTCAAGGGTTGTATGCCATATTTGTACTTTTCACAAAATCCCATTGGACATGCTACTTAGGCTCTTTCCACCACAATTGAGATGAAGATCTTTTCCTACACAAAATTGCATTTAAAAATGATAGGAAGTGCGACCTTGTTGAAGGATCGTTCGTTGTTAAGAACAAAATTACGCACCTGTTATTTGAAGAGTGCAAAATTGCCCAATATCACATAAAGTAGCATTCAAATTAGTAGAACCCTTTTGAATGTAATGGGATCCATTGTGAAAATGAATTTTGAAGATAAATCTAAAATCTAAATTGAAAATTTGAAGTTGAAAACTTGGATTAAATACTAGATTTAAGGTTGAAAATTAAAAACTAAAAAAAATATGACAACTAAGAAAAAATACAAGAACAAATAAACTGAGAACTAAGTAAAAGAGATTATGAAGACTATGAAAACATATGGAAAAAGGTAAACTTAAAACACAAAGCTAAACGGTGAAAACTTGGAGCAAGTATGAAAAATATGAAAGAGTTTGGAGTCTTTGGAAAGAAGAAGAATTTGGAATCTCTGTAAACTGAGGATGGGGACACTTTGTTCTCTGGACATTGTCTTCTCTGGAAAAGGCCATGGGGTATTTTTTTTGGTGAAAAGTTATTGGCTATTGATAAGCCCAAGGCCATTTGCTGGCATCTGTGTGTTTGTTGGTAGATGGTTCGCCACTTGTTTGCATTTTTGGTTGGGGCACGCCACCCCATATTCGCCAAAAGTGGCTAATCATTTTGTCTCATGTGCCCAAGTTCATTGTCATGCTCCAAGTAGATGTTGTTTTGTTTGATTGTATTACATTTTTAGGAACTTGCATTCACGGAAGAAGGAGAAATGTGGGTGCCTAGTCTGTGGTTTTTAGTGGTGAGCTTGCAAGCTTATCATCTTCGTTTTCTTACTACTATTCATGGTGGATTGAGGACTTGTGGCACTGATTGGTTTGGGAGACTTTGTGATAACAAGAAATGTGTCAAGCTCTGACTATAATGAGTGGAAATATGCTCAAGGCCAACCATCTTTTGGTGTTTGGAGAAAAGCTAAGTATTTCAAGTCAATTTGTTTCTTTGTGATTGTTTTCAAGTTGTAGTTTGCATTTCAGATACATTGATAAGAAGAATGCTTATAGTGTAAACTCTGATCTTCGAATTTCAGTTGCATTGGAGAGTTAGGGTTCTAGTTATTAGAATGGACTGTTGGTGAAGCTGATACAGAATTAAGGGAGTTCTTGAGCAATCCTGAAATTCAAGAATAACCATGCTTGAGATATATATATATATATTTCTAAGAAGCTAGTTCTGTGGTGGGATGGGAGTGACTACAATTTGTGAACACTCTAAGATAAGAATTGCGATAAGAATTGCAGTTAGTAGTGATCTGCAGTTAGTCTTGATCTTGATATTTGACAGATCTAGGAAATCATACATATTCTTCATCAAATGAAAGCCTTGTCACAATAAAGATCCTGCAAATCTTCTGAACTGATACCCAATTTCATGAAATGATACTCAATTTTTGCTCATTTTATGACCACACTCAAATTGGGGATGAAACAAGGGTTCAAGGGTCAAACTAACGTCCAAAGCTGGGATGACTTTATTAATAACTCTATTAAATAGATACAATCTGAACCAAGTATATTAAGGACAAAACTGAGACTCTTTTGTTTTCAAATTTTAGCTTGTTTCAAAGAAGAGTGTGAGTCTTTTCAGGATTATTCTAATGTATTTAGTTAATTTTGAACTTTTCAAATTTTCAAAATTAAACAATTTTGATCATTTGGAAGTTCAGAATTGATTTGCAATTCAACAAGCTTTCAATTTTATCAGATGTAACAATAAATATTACTGATATTTTGTTTTATTAGATGACCCAACAAAATAGATGTTAACATTGTTTTGTCTCAATTTTTTTTTAAAAACTTAATCCCAACCACCAAGTTTTTTCAAATTAATTAATTAACAGTTTAATTCAGAATTAATTAAATCCCAATATTTTGACTTCAACACCATTGACTAAACAAATCTGAGTTCACACAAGCTTTCAATTTTAAGTAATGAATTTTATGACAGCAATTGTCATTTTGGATTTACTAGTGTGGCCTGTGCCATTGGCCCAAGTGTTACCAGGTCCTCAACTGATTTTAGGTGAAAATCTCAGAGGAATTGGAATGTGGCTTTGGTGTTGTTGGAAAGATCTCGATGAGCAAGATTTAATGAAAATTCAAATAAATTCCCTAAATCTTGCTCATTGAGATCTTTCCAACAACACCAAAGCCACATTCCAATTCCTTCTGAGATTTTCACCTACGATTTTATTTTATTTTATTTTTCAGTGAAGAAATCATTCAATATTCAAGAACTTTTGCACCACAAGTACAAACCTTATGAAACCAAGCCGATGCACCCTTCCTCATCGAGAGCTTTCCAAAGAGACCAAGAACGCGATCTGAAGCATCAGTGTTCGGTGGATCTCATGGGTACAAAACAAAACAAACTGCCTTCCTTCATAGATAGATGGTTTATTGACCCCAGTTGCATAATTAAAGTCTCTTATCAGAATGCTTGTACACAACCTTTTATGGAGAATGGAAAAAGAAATTTGATAACAACTGCATCAAGTAACTTATGAGTCTGCAATCAAGCAGCTAACAAGTTTACACATTTGAAAGGTATCTAAAGAGTCTCCGCTTCCACATGACACCATGTATCTCAATTTCAGCAAGGAAGCTCTGAACCAATTTTTAGATGAAAATGCGGTTTGGAGTTCCAAACTTGCCAAACTTGTTCAAACCAACCATTTGCACTGATTGAAGAAGGAACCTTCACAACCCATTAGAATTTTCATACTGGGTAACTCTGTGTGGAGTCAAGAAAACTTCTTATCTTAAGTACTTCATCTGGGTTTTTTATTTTCTGTGGTACCTGGAGAGTTGCAAGCGTAGTTTCTGCTGCAAATTGGAGATTCAAGAAGGAATTAAATAACTTTTCAAAGCATTTTGAAAAGAAATGAAAAAAAATCCAGATGACTATGTACCAATCAGTGGGACCGTAGACCAAAAAAACAGAGGGTAGGGTTAGGATTGTTACATTGTTGAAGGCAAATAGCTTTTATGTCTTTTTTCTGGAATCTTTGAGGGGTGTTGATGACTTGAGGGCTTTGGAAAATTTTCTCTATGATGATTTTGATGATGATATGTATGGATATTATGAGATGGCAATGTTTTTGGCACGAGTGGCATGTTACAACCAAGGCAATTTTGCAAGAGTGAAGGTTTATCCGCATGATATGGAGGTGGTGGAAGGTGTATCAGAATTCAAGAGTTATGAATGAAGCAATCACAAAAACGAGAGGAGTGGGAGATTGGATCAGCTCAGTGATTTGAAGGTGGAGTATGTACCTAAGTGGGAGGCAAAGAATTCATGAGATAATTTTATTTTGAGAGCTTGGACTGGAGCTCCAGCAGAATCAAATGTGGCACCCAGGTGCAATAAATGACAAGAGCTACTATTTGCAGGGTGGTGGGCAGATTGGATCATGCCTTAAGAGAAAAAAATTTAAGTATTCCATAACTCCCCTCTTGACATTTAGATTAGCCACATGCTATGAAAATGTCCATATTCTTGCGACCCAATTGAAATAGTTCATGTGGTGCAAGGAAATTCAATCTTACAAATCACCAAAAAAAGAGGCAATTCCACTATGACCCAAAACCCTCAACCTTCTTGCAAAGAAGAGAGTCTAGATGAATATAAATTATGCTACCTCTGGCTAACAAAAATTTATAGAAATTTTTTCAAGGGATCAGTCTGCTGCAGCAGAGGTTGGTTGACTGCCCCAGAAAAACTATTTTCTTAATAAGAAAATACTAGATCTATTGATTGATCCATCAGCAGCACATGCAGGAGCTTTATGCAAAGTCTAAGCTTCAATGGAAATTGAACTTGAAAGGCACTAGGAAATTTGGCACCATGGTGAGATTTAGGCTAGTTCACAGCTCCAAATTCTGACTGAGTTGTGATTTTTATACTAGTGTTTCAAATTTCAAATTCCCAAGCTCATGATATTCCATAATGCAGATCATCTGTGCATTGTTTCAAGAGCAGTTAACACTCACAAGATGATGAGTACACTCCATGAGATGGAAATCATCAAATGTTACTATGGAGTTGCTAATTAAGAAACAAACAAATAAAATTCAAGACTCAAATGCAATGAATGCATCAACCTCTTCAAGAAAGCAAACTAGTACACAGATCTGAATCCTTGATTTAAGACTCGTATACTAAAGAGCACAAAGTTGCAAATAGCATTTGTGAACAACAGAAATTCTAAAACCTTCAAAAAATTGAAGATGATCAGTGACAAAAATAGTAATTTTGTCATCAAATTTGTAGCTATGACTAATTTGTATGAACATTGAACATGAGGACTCTTCAGACACTCTCTCCTTATTTGGAATTTTTTCTTTTACAAAGGACATGCTTTAAATAGATCTCAAGCTCCTAATGAGATCTGGAAATGCAAGGTGATCACTTGATTGAGCAAAGTCTCAAGAGTTTGCTGCCAGCCTCTGGGTACTCAAACTAGAACCAAAAATTGCTAGAAAACATTTGTACACATATTGTACAGAAACTAATTTCATGTTTCTGAGTTGAATCAAAATCAGAGAAACAGAATCCTACATGCAGTAGTACAACACACCTGCAAATTCATCCAATTCCTGAGGGAAGAATAAATAGCAGCAGTTACAAAAAGTTGAATGGACAATCCCAGAAGGCTCCAGCTAGGTGGATTGTCGGCTGCTCACTTGCTATGTTTGCTGCAGGAATCTAAGCTAAAAGTTATGTATCACATTCAGATTTCAACTCCGTTATTGAAGAATTTTCTAGAGTGGCAGGGAGAATTGATCTGAAGATTGAGATAGGGTTATTGATCAATCAATGCCGAAGAGGTTCCTCAGACGGTGGTGGCGGCGATGATGGGAAGAGTTTCTGCTCCTATAACCCTCATCATATCCATCAGAGTAGTAGCCGCTGCCGTCAGCCAAGTTATGCCTCTCGTGACGCTCGTAAAGGCCATAAGCAGAAGCTGCAGCTGCCACTGCTTCAGCCTCATGCTTGTGCCGCCGCTCGCGCTCTAGTCGATTCTCCAGCCTCTCGATTTCAGCCTCCGCCTGCATGATCATCGATCGACATAATTGGGTGAATCTCATAAGATAACCCTCGAATTGAAAAACCTCGAGTTGAAGAAACCAGCTCTAGAATATAGTTAGAATTAAACTAGTTGCAGCTTCGGATCAAAATATGCGAGTGAGACTAGGATTGAAGCAAAGAGAAAGAATTAGCTTACAGCTCCATCGGCGACCGCTCCAGTTGCTACATACGGAGATGTGAAATCCGGCCTCCCGTAGCCTGCCCGGTAGTCTGTCGAGTTCACGATGCGAGAGTCACGCGCCCCTAATCCCAAGTCAGAACTCTGCACTGCTGCTGCAGGTTCCAGTAGCTGCCCATCGTCGTAAACTACTGGCGGGATGAGCGGTGCCCCAGGTCGCACATACTGCACTGGGGGTCGCGCCCCATACCCAGGAGCTCCATAGAATGCATCATCTCTTCCATACACATAATCAGAACGCCGCGGGACGTAATATGGCCGGCGCGCATCGCTGATCGAATCGTATGCAGCAGCTCCTGGACGTAGCCCAGAGTATACTCCAGGCTCAACCACATAGTCATCTCCTAATCTCTCTCTATCGTAGTAATATCCACCTGCTGCTGGGTACCTAGCCGGAGGATAGTATTCACTCCCCTCGACATACTCTGAAGATCTGTAGGGGTACTGCATATTGGCAGTTGCAGATGTAGTACTAGTGAGCAGGCGCTGCTGAACTCGACAATTAGCTCTAGATCAAAACCCGAAACTAACAAATGGAGCACAGCTGCAACTGCGCTCGCGCGCGAGAGCCTGAACTCGATTTCTAGACCTCAATTATAGACAAGATCGAAGTTATAATGCTGCTGAATATGCAGTCTAAGATCACTTGAACTCACTAATTGCTTGAATGGGTGTTGGAGCAACTGATCTACAGCTTAATACACGATGCAAATGCTGATCAGCATGAACAGATCTTTTATACTAGAATTATATATCTCTACACTAGAAGCGATGCTTCTGGATTTCCATTGGATTTGCTTTCAAATTTCAAATTGAGGAACAGCTTGCGAAGGATCTATGCAAGTTGCCATATTGCAGCATGAGCGGTAACAACAGCACTAGTGCAACAACAGTAGACTTTATTACTAAATTCAAGGCGTGATCTTGACTCGACCCCAGCATGCAGCAACTGCTGCCAGCAGACATGATCTGTAATTGGAAGCTCAGGCGGATGCTTCTCTAAAGCTCCAGCTGCTTGCAGATCAAACTAGACTAAACTTATTAAACTTCCTGCAGCTTGTTTGCCTCGCGTCATGACCCATTTATGGCATTCCTTCTTTTTTTTGGTTTGGAAAGATTAGTAGGCGACGTACACATGGGTTTAGGGTTTCGGGCCTACAATTGCGTGTTTTTTTGGGTCTGGAAAGCTTACTTTAGGGTTTAGGGTTTGGATTTGCTTGCAGTAGCCGGAACTCCGTAGCAGGAGACGTATACCACAAGCTCATGATCTCAATGCTCATCCCGTTAGAAATTTGTGCAGCCAGGTGGCCACCAGTTTGCAATTCTTGTTGGATTGGGATACACGCCAAAAGCGCCGGCCGGATAGACTACTCAAATTACGCGGGGCCTACAGTTTGCTGCAGCACTAATTTTGCGTGCCGATCCTCGCGGTCCCCACTAATTCTGCAAGATGCCGGCGTCAAAATCATGCTGCTTACGCTAATGTAATTTAGTTGACGACGCGCATTATCCACTACCGAGTCCCACCATCGCCAGATTTTACCTGCAGCCCTCGTCGTCGTCGTCGTCGCTATCCACGGTCGTTTTCTTGGCGGGATTCCTTTTTTTATCTTTTTCTGTCGAGAAATTTCGCAACGCTTGGTGCTCTCGACGACGACGCGTGATAGTGCGCATGCGTGCGCGGCAAGGATGATTAGCGTGTGAACAAACAAGCGTCGATGGATGAACCCAACACTATCATCCATCGGCAGCCTGTTCTGGCTCAGTTTGTGGGTGAACGTATCCAGGCCATCCATTGGATGCCCTGTTCTGACTCAGTTGTGGATGAGCCTAGCCGAGCCATTCACTCAAAGCCCTGTTCTGGCTCTATTTGTGGATGAACCTACCCAGGCCATTCTATTAAAGCCCTGTTCTGACTCAGTTGTGGATGAACCTAACCATCAATTAGAAGGCCTGATTATGACTTAGTTATTAATGAACCCCACCACATCCATTGTCCACTTGTGTTATGACTCAGTAGTTGTGGATGAACCCCACCACATCCATTGTCCACTTGTGTTATGACTCAGTAGTTGTGGATGAACCCCACCACATCCATTGTCCACGTGTGTTACAACTCAGTAGTTGTGGATGAACCTAATAACCCCATCCATTGGAAACCCTGTGTATGACTAAGGTGTGGATCACAAGGCTAACCCCAACTGAACTGAGTTGGCATTGGGTTTCACCCTGGTGACCTATCTTTAACTTCAAGATAGGTGTCCTATGGGTTGGTTAGGATAATAGGTGGTTACTAGGTAAGTAGATGCATATAAATCATTCATACATAGTTTAAGGGTTAAGGGTTAGGCCCTGGGTGAATCTGGTACCATGGTAAAAATCCACAATTTTTTTGGGTTGCTTCCACGCATTATATTTATCCTATCCACGGACTAAATGAGGGCCTTTTTTACGTTAATTTTTAACTCCAAAAGGCCTACTCAAGCAGGTGATGGTATTAGTGTGAGTGTTGGTTCACCATAGCCAGTCAAGCTAGTGGGTTGTTAGCAATGTTTTTCTTTTGGAAAGAAATCGCCAACTTACCCTAAAATATTAGGGCTGGCCACTTATATGTTAATCAAGGGAATGGATGCCACCACCTGCATTGGTACCTTGCTCCATGTTCTATTGCTTTCAAAGTGATGCCTTTAAGTCATCAATTCATCAAATCATGTCTTCATTGTTGACCATGTCATCATCTTTTCTCTTTCTCTGTTTAATTTTTCATCGATTAACATGGGTAGATTTGAGTTGTTTGTTAGCTTGGTTTTACTTTCTTACCAATAAACTTTTTGGATAAACCATGTTGGTTCATTAGGGTTGCATGAGCACCTAGGTTCATGATATTTGGTGCAAACAAGGCTTTTGTGCTTGAGATATTTTCATCAACTTCTTTTATACATTAACAAATCATTGTCACCAAAAAGAAAAGGGAAATATTTTCTACGTGAGTAAACCCCTTGTGCTGGACAAACAAACTCATTGTGTATTGTTGAAATATTACTAAAACAAGAACACTTGCTTCAAGTATTATTTCTTCATCAAATTCCATACAAACATCTAAATTTTGTTGTTTTAATTTTATGGACCACAAGGGATCAGTTTCTCTCTTGATTTCTTCTTAAAGAATTAACCGATTGCTTCATGGGAGTGGCAGCTCATACCCCAACAACAAGAATCCCACAAATACTAACTTGACTACTTCACATGGTTCTTCTCAAAGACTAAACAAAGATTCAAGGCAGGATCGATGAGTGTAATCTATTCTACTCTCCAATATCCCCTTGTTCCCAAAACCCCCAAAACTCCCACAATGCAACAGGTACTCTCTCCTCAAGATGAAACACATTGCAAACTCAATTCAAGATCCCCAAAGCCATCAAACATGAGCTGCCACAACAACCATTCCAAAAATCCTTGACACATTCACCATCTCCCTTATGTTGGTCCTTAAAAACATGCAAGACCTCTAGACCTCTTCCTAACACTCTTGATGCAATGGAAGTTCAAGTGTTAGGGTTCTTATGAACCAACACTCTTAATCAAGTTTTATCCCTAGTTAATTACAATACCAAAATCCAAATTGACTACACACTTGCTAGTTATCTTGAAAGTTTAGCAACTTAACTTCCTTTCTTCACCAAAATTCACACGCCCCTATTCTCTTTAGCCGGCATCATATATATTCCTCCACTCCTCGTCCCTTCACTCCCTAGAAATCTCCTTGTCAATCCCTTCACAAAGTCGTGATTCACATAGTTCATGAAAAAATTTCACTGAGTAGCCAAGATCGCGCTCCATCATTGAAACCAACTCACCAAGATCCCCTTGCAATAATTTGCAAAACAACAAAACAAACCAAAAAACAACTTCTTCATCACCTTTGAAACACCACACTGCTAATAATTCAGCCACATGGCTAAATTAGGGTTTGCAACCTTCATCCATAGAAAACATCTAACACTATTTTTAGGTTACACCATATTTAAGTTCATCAGGAAATTCAATGTTTTGAATGCCATGACTAAACTTACTAATTTGAATCTTTTCACACTATTTTAGCACACTCTTTCAACAAAAGTGTTTTCTTATAGATTGCCATGGTTCAAGTCCTTGGAAGCATGGAAGATGAACACTTCTTCAAGTTTTTTGCATTTTGCAAATCCAAGTTGCATAATCAATTTAGTAGCAACTTGGGTTTAATGATTAGAATGTTCTCTTTTAAAAGTCTTTCACCCTTCACAATTTTCCATATGCAAATGTATATGAGTAGTGGTGTGAAGAACATCTTTAGTATGGTGTGGGAGCTTAATTTGTTTAAGGCTTTCAAAATCTATGCAGTTTTTTTATGCAAAAAATGAACTATCTTTTTCTTGGGTTTTAACGGCTAGTGCTTGCTATTTGTTTTTTGTGTGTAAGTGAATCTTAATGGATACCACTTTTAACTTATAATTTTCCCTTTTACAATCTGCAAGCTTTAATATCCTTTGTGAGATTGCATTTGTGATTATAATGTGACTTGTATGTGTTGTTTTCACTTAACATTTGTCTTGTAAAACACTTGTGCTATAATAGATAATGTGGAAGGTTTGATCCCTTCACAAGTGATAATTGATTATTCATGTATGTTTGTGGTTTTGGTTTTGTGTATGAACATTATGCAATTGTATGTTTTGTTGGGTTGTTTTGTGATTGATGCATGGTCCTTGTTCAAGGTTGAATCTTGAAATATATGTTCATTTCTAAATGTTCCTTTGTATTGTAGAATCAAAGTTTCTACTCTTCAAATATAAATAGCTTAAATTTTTCCCATTATGTTTTCATAGTAGTCAAAAATCTACCAAGACTTTAACCTTGGTGGTGAAAATTAATCACCTTGGAAACAAAATTAGTTCTAAATTAAACTCCTTTCCTATTTTTTAAATCACCAAAAACTTATTCACAACAAATTTTCTTAACTAGTTGGACTGCAAAATCATTCCAACCAATAAACAACTCAACATCACAAGTGTTCAAATAGGAGCCAAAGATGAAATTTTTCAAAAAAAACATTGGTTGATAGTTATAAATTAAAAGATCGTGAAAAAAATAGCATTTGAGCTAAGGACATGTTAGTCAATTAGATAACTAAAACCCAAATGGGAAAGTGTTTCTTGTCCATGGAAAGGCTACAAGAGAAAGTAAATTGATGAATGTTAAGGGGAATGAATGTTCAAGAACAAAATCATTGTGTGGGATTAATTTATATGGATATTACTTTGTTGGGAGAATGATAATTTGGATGTTTTTGTTGGGATTTCTTTTCTATAGTCAAAGTGACAATCATCCATAGGATAGCTTTAGAAAAAATAACAATCATTTCTTGGAAAATTTAGCCAAATATGGCTATAAACCCAACATGAAGCACAAATCTTTAATCATCGTTCTATATTTTTGGTTGCATGCTTAAAACTAAATGTCAAAATCTAACTATTTGTATTCTAGGATGCCATATATGCTTATTCAACATTTTATTTTTTTTTAAGTTCAAATTTAGAAACCAATTTTGATGTTTCATTTATGTTTGTGCATATCTTTGTTTTTTGTTTTGTTTTGTTTTTTTAGGCATAATTTTTTCATCAGAATTATGGAAGTCATTGTGATTTCATAGGGTTAGGCAAATAATAAAACAATGATAAAAGAAAATGTTTTATTCCAAGATGAGGGTCTTGGTAAGCCAACTCGGTTGTAGTTCATCCACAACTGAGTCATAACGGCTTTCAAATGGATGTTGCGCTTTTGGGTGCAGGGTCACGTATTCCCCAGGATTCTCTAGGAATCATTTATGTTTCAGTGTAAGGTGCCCACTCAAGGAGCAAGGCCTTCCCCAAATAAGGGCCTGGATGTGGCAGAGTGCAGAGTCAAGAGGCCCTTATTTTGGGAAGGCCCTCTCCAAGGGTGTTACCCGGCATAAAGATCAGAATCCTGTACTAGAGATTGGATCCAGCGAATTGCATTAGATGTGGCATGGTTGACAAAGTAGAGAGATTAGTGGTGTATGGGTTAGAAGAGCCCAGAACCCATTTGGGAAGGTGTGAAGGTGCATCTAAGGGATCTGTAGAAAAGAACCAGAAAGGTGGAAGGAAGGGATGTTGCATTTATGCATAATGTCCGGTGATCAAAAATGAAATTTCCAGGAAATTCTGCTTTGTCAAGCACCAGCCCATCTAGTGTAAAATAACAAGCTGGACTTTACGACTGTAAAAAATGCATCTGCAACTTCAGAAACATGGGTGGACTCTAAAGCAGAAGGTTTGACACAAGGTGTCAGGTGATTAGAACTTCTTGGTCATATATCTACTGTGTTCTAATTTAGTAGTCAGTCACCCAACTTCTTCTTAGAAGGTGAGCTACATTCTTACACAGTAGAGAAATCCGTGAATTCACCCCATCTTTGGGCCTCGTTTCAGTGGTATCCGTAAAGTAAGGAAATTTTATTAAATCTCAGTATGAAATGCTGAAACTCAACACTTAATGCACACAAGATTCGAGAGGTTTTATAATACCTGTACAGGTAGGAGCAGTGAAAATAATGTAGCAGCAGTGGAGGCGCTCAGGAAAAAAGAAATACAGAGTGAAACTTCCCCCTTGAATGGTAATGTACTTTTTTGCAGGTTTGTTTTGAATCTCACCCTGTTTATGACCAAACTCAGGGTTCTGGTGCTCTCTTTTCCTTACTTTACGGATTACTGTATTATACTCCACAATAGATAAAAAGGAATTTTAAGAACCCTTTCTAATTTTAAGATTATACTATTTTGTGGAATATATATATATATATATAGTATTCTCATAAAATTACATATAGTAAAGGACGTCGTGGTCGTTTTTAGTGAAGCTTTTTTTTATCACGTGATCCGTTCATCCATTCATCCGTCTCGTCATCCATCCATGGATGACATCATACAAGAAAGAAAACCCTGGCAGAAATAACACCCCCCCCTTTCTGCGCATGTGTCACTGTCTAGGAAAGGCATGCCCGGCCCAAGGGGGGGGGGGCACCCCCAAGATTTTGATACAATATCAGCAACAAACCCAACATATATTTTAACAAAAAATTATATATATGGACTCCAAATTGCATTCATTTCAAAAACATAGTTTGACACATGAGCAAACTTACTTCACATATGAAGAACAAACAATTGGTTTAAAAGTGTAGATGTAATTATGAAATTAATGTTTCATCTTGAAAATATGAAAATGCATTGGTATATCATATACCTTATATTAAAAACCAAAAAATCATATATCAATCACATATGTATTCATTATTAAACCTTTAATTCAAAAGATTGAAACAACTTTTGATATAATTCCAAACATTTGATTGATGAAAGTTAATTTTGATTTGTCGTTTAAACACAATTGAATTTTAACAAAAAAATTCTGCTACAAATGTCATAAGCTACTTATTGAAATATTTTGATCATTTAGCAATTCACTTATATCCCCTGGTATAGTTTTTTCCTTTTGGGGCTCCCTTGGTCCATAGTACTTTATAAAAATTGTGCATGACAATCAACAAGATCGAAGGTCAGGAACTGAACAACATTGGGGTATATTTGCCACCTCTGGTCTTTTACCATGGTTAGCTGTATGTTGCTATCTCATGGGTCACAAGCAGTGCAAACATCAAGAGCTTCAACGGCTAAGGTCCTGATGAATACATGCGGAATGTGGTATATAGAGAAGTTTTGAAAATGTAGTTTGTAGATGTAATTCTATAATATGTATCATCAAATACACACACACCTGTGCATTAGGCACGGGGTTCAAACTAGCATCAGGCACCCTCAAGATTTTGATATCAATATCAAGAACAAACCCAACATATATTCTCCACACAATGCCCGAAGATATACAAGAATGTATGTGTGCACTCATTGCACAGCATGGTAGTGCTTTGGCAGCTTTGGCGGCCCTTCAACAGCAACCAGAAGCTCAGCAAAATGACATGTGGTATATAGAGAGGTTTTGGAAATGTAGTTTGTAGTTGTAATTTTGTAATATGTACCATCAAATACACACACACATGTGCATTAGGCACAGCGTTCAAACTAGTCATATATGTGCAAGATTGATTAAACAATGTCAACCATTGACAATGGTGAACAATGGATGATGTTGGGTATTTTAGAAGTCTTCATGCTTGTGCTAAAATGATAACTTTAGGCAAGTAGATCATTAGGCTACTTGTGGATGTAGGCTTCACATAAAAACCATGGAATACTTTGTAATGGAATAGGTACACCTTTGATTTCAATACAATGGTATTTTATTGTGGTTTATAGATTTTTATTGCAATAAAAGCAATTAATAGCCAATAATAATCACACCAATGCCAAAAGCTTCATAACTCTGGGTGTATGTAGAGAATACAGGTAGCCAAAAACGTTGTTCATTACATGAGAGTGCAATTCATATCAGATTTTTATGTCATTTTGGGGCTAATATCGCAACAATTAGTACATCCATATTTGGATGATAAGCAAAAGCTATAAAGTAAACAATTTACATCTTCTAGGATGCTAGCAAGTATATCCTTTGTAATTTGGTGAACTATCAAAAGTTCAAGTCCCTTGTAAGGGTATCCCTTAGATTCTAAAGAAACAAAGTTGTGTCCTCTTAACAATTTAATTTCAAAACCCTAGGAATTTGGAGTGTTTAAATACCACACACAAATGGTGCACTAACTCTTGTAATATTTTGAACTTCCAATGAAAATAATCCCGTAATTTAAACACACCACCCACTATTTCTGAGTTTCACCCCTCCTTGAATGGTAACGTACTTTTTTGCAGGTTTTTTCTCAATCTCACCCCATGTATGACCATCTCAGGGTTCTCATGCTGTGTTTTCATTACTTTACGGATAATTCTATTAGGCTCCAAATTTTCCTTCACAGTGCAAAGCACCAAGCAAAAAAAAAGCCAGAGGCAACTGGTTGTAGTCCAATCCTTGCATACAGTTTCAAATCTCCCAGAACTAAAATTTTCTCACAACTGGATGCTCACAATTGAAGTTCCTGACACACATAGTTGGATCACAAAAGTTTGCTATTTGTCTTACGCCTGCACACTGTGCATGCATCCCTAAAAGAACAGGGATAAGCATGACCAGTGTTTGAAGTATACAAGTTGGGAGCTTATGTTTGCATTCAAGCTGCAATTCTGGGTAAACTATGAAGATTTCTTCTTCCACAACATTCAATTCCTCAGTCTTGCTTGCAGGCTACAGAAAAGAAGCAAACCATGATGAACAACTGAACATCAAGTGGAATTGCAGGTTGTGTCCATATATTATATACATGTATGCAAGGATATAACTGTCAAGCACCACAGCCATAACCAAACAGATGCATGATCCTGTAGGAGCCATGTAGAAATGTGTCTGCAACTTAGAAACATGGGGCTCATAGGCCTTAAACTCAAGTCAAGACTTCAGAAATAAAGGCAGAAAATATGCCATGTATGTACATTAATTCTACTTCGAACTACACATGAAATTGCATTTCAAATTACCTTCATTTACTTCATACAACACAATTTGTATTCCTTAACTTAAGATAACAATGTGATTAAACCAAAATTGCACAGGAAAAAATAGAAGTAAAATGCAGGTGCATAGATTTGCTGCGCTTTTTACTAGTCTCAGCAAACTGAGCAAATATGCAGGAGAAAAACCATTTTCCTGAGCCAAACCGGCATATGTAGAGTTTTCTTCATCCAATGTTAATGTGCAGGGTCACATACTGAGCATCGGTGGGGATGCTCTAACTGATCAAACAAGGATTCTGTGTGTGATACACTCTAGTTAACCATAGGACATTTCATCAAATGAAACTAGTCGGCATTTGAAGGAGCAAGGATTTGCAGCACATTTGGAGTATAGTTCCCTGATTGTTGAAAAGACTCCTTGAAGCCTTTCAATGGGCTTGGGGTTTAGGATTTAGCAAGGTCTGGATCTACAAGATATGGTTTGTGGCGGTTACAGATTCCATCAAAAAGGCACATTCACAGAGCTCAACCTGTGTATTTAATAATCCTTAACATCCAGCAGCACCCTCTGAAGCCCAAAGACTTTCAGATTCTGCAGCTTGGTTTAGAAGGTTCCAAGCCCGAGAAATTGCATTGCAGCCTTCCATGATTGAACCAGGCTAGGTTGTGGGAGACATTAGCACAGCTCGCATGCATCTGCCTCAGCAATATTACTGGGAGCAGATGATGAAGGGTTCAGTCTTGCTCACTGGAGGCAACTCCCTTTTTGAAGGCTTAGATGTGTGATTTCTTGCAGAGCTGAGAATGACTAAAACCTTAGTTAGCTGCCACCATCAAGGTAGTTCGGACAGCTAACCCAAAACTTGATGCCTGGTGTAGCAAATCAGTTTTTCATCTCATGTGGCTCATTTCATAAGTCTGCTTTCAAAAGCGGAGTTTGTGAAAGAGATCCAGATTGGCTGCAGCACCATAACCTGAAATACTCACATGGGTCATTAAGCAATTCATCTGTTATCCACTGATACCAAACATACTGAGCTTCAATAAACACAATACAAATGGATGCAGTGTCTGCACTCCATCATCACTCCAACACAAAAACAGACAGCTATTCTTGTGTGACTCCACAAATTTCGGCACACCTACATCCAACCAAATTGGCTCCCACAAGACAAAATAGTGAATCTAGGAAATCCAAATTCCAATCCTAAACATGAATTTTCATTCAAACGTAGACTGTTCAATGGAATGACAGAGCTATGGACCCTGGCTTCACAAAAATACCCATAGGGTTCTTGTCATACTAAAAATCTCACAAAAACTTTAGAGCTTTTCTGGATCAGAACTCTCTTTGTTCTCTTGCTGTCATTGGATTTGTATGTGTAGGTTCTCTCACTAAAATCCCTACATCCATTGTCTGCAGTTCTGTGCATGCTGACACTTTTAGGATTTCATCTTCCCACAACCCCACTGCTGTTACATACACAGAGCAATGGCATTAACTTCTACTGCTGCTAACCATAAAGATATTTCATCCTATCTGCCTCTCCTCAAGTATTTGTGTGTGCACCCAAACAGATCTCCCCATCTGCTCAACTCAGGATCTATTTACAAAAACTACTCCTACCAATGTATCTACAGCTGCAGAATAAAACCAACCCCCAATTGTGCAGTTGCTTCTCTTCATCAACAGACAGTGACAAAGACCTAAATCCCTCAATTGAACCCTACTACAGTCAGCATCTCCTTAAATTTGTTATCTTCAGATTAGATCCAGACTATTCTATTAGAACAACTCATTTACAACAGCCTGTCTAATGCAGCAGAATTTTAGAAGACTCTAAGCTCATTACAACACTCCAGACTGCTTCAGAACACCGGTCATGCTGGAGTGTCATGACAAGCAACTTTGAAGCAAAATGATGGTGAAATCTATCAAGATTTCTTCTAAACTTTTCAAGTCCTTAGTCTTGTCTGCAGGTTACAGAATGAGAAACTGTGAATTATTGAATATAAAATGGAAATGTAGGTTGTGTCCAGACAATGACATGCTTATATGCAAGGATCCCTAACCAAGTCAACACATGCACATGTATTCCTTGAAGTACAAGCACCAAACAAAGGAAAACAAATATGGTGCAATTGTCTTTGCAAGACAATCCTGGCATTCTGATTCAAATCATGCAGGTCTGAACTCATTTGATTGAACTCCTGGATTCTCACAATCAAAATTTTGACTCAGAGCATCACAAAAGTTGCCCAACAGTTTTTATGACCTACACAACTCATGGCAAACACTACATGATCATGAATTTTCAGTCTTGTAGCTTCAATGTTACAGAGTAAGCAATGTACCTGCTGTTTGCATGCCAACATCTGCTGGTACATGTAATGAGATTCTGAGCATACAGCAATGGGCTTCTGTATGTAAGACAAGTCCCTTTTGCCAACCAGGGGATCAAGTTAAATGGTGAAAGCCATAGCTGCACAACTCCAGGATGTCTGTTGCAGGGACTTGGTTCACAGTAATTGGCACAGCAATGGTAGCTAGGACATTTGAAAGACGTCTATTTCCAGTGAGTGCTATTGAATCCACAGGATGAAGTCACCCAAATTGACAGTTTGGTGGTCTTTGGAAGAAATTGAATCATCCAATTGTGCATGCAAAGCTCTAAACCCTAAACATGGAACCAATTTGAGCCCAATAAAGTGATACTCCTCTCTGTCTTGCTGAACTGATGAGCACACCAGAAGTTGGGTTTGGAATCAGTTCTAGAGCCCAGTGCACTGCTACTGTATTGCATAAGTAATAAGAACAGCAAAGCTATCCTAAAAGGGCAGATGCCTTCAGGGTTTTGGCCATGTTTGAAATATTTGATTCCTATACAATGAGCCTTCAGACATCACGTGAAAATTGAAATTCTGATATTCAACTGTGAGGCCCATAAACCCCTGAACTGTCCTGTATTAAAGCTCCTTCTTCTCATCACATTTGATCTTGTTCAAACATTACTAGTTCTGATTTACAAGTCCTTTCATTGGAAAGAGGAAAACCTTACTGGCTCTAAAAGAAAGTGGAGACCACAGGTTGCTGAAGTCCTAAGGATTTTGTATCTATACCCCCTTCACGCACCAGTGCTACTCGACCTGTTCTTGCCACCTCTAAGATACCAAAAGGCTCAAGTAAGCGCTGCAGTGCAGCCATTTTCTCAAGATCTCCCGTGAGTTCCAGAGTGATGGTGCGATTGGACAGATCCACAGGCTTGGCACGAAAAATGGTGGCCACATCCAGGATATCTCGGCGCACATTCATGGGTGCTGCCACTTTGATGAGCATGAGCTCTCTCTCTGCAAAAGGCAGATGTGTGATGTCTTGCACCTGAAGGACATCAATAAGCTTCATAAGTTGACTTAGCAGTTTGCTGATGGATTCATCAGTCCCAGGGACAACTGTCAAAATCCGGGATATCCCCTCACTCTCAGCAGGCCCAACAGCCAGGCTCTGTATGTTGTAACCTCGACGAGCAAAAACCCCAGTAATACGGTTAAGCACCCCGGGTGCATCATTCACCAAAAGAGAAAGTGTATGTGATTTAAAACCACTTGGATCATCATCTTCCAGACCTCCCCAATGGGCATCCAGGATTTGATGGTACCAAACCCCATCTTCATCTGGTTCCACTGCATATACATCACCATTTGGTGGCCGATCATAACTGTGAGGGGTAGGATACAAGGCCTCAATCTCATCCACTCGAGAAGGCTTCAATAATTCTTGCTCGTCCTCTTGTGCCAATGAAGAACTGTCCTTTCCTGCTGGAGCATTTTGCTGCAGTGCAATAGTTTGCTGTCCTGATTTTTCTCGCCTCAATGCAATCTTCCCTGTGCGGGCCAGCTCTTTGATGCCAAATTTACTCATTGTGCATTGAATAGCTGCAATCTTGCCTGGATCTCCTGTAACCTCAATGGTGAGGAACTCCTCAGCAACATCCACCACCCTGGCTCTGAAGATTTGTACCAACCCTAGCACCTCAGTACGTTGCTCAGGGTTTACATTGACCTTGAGAAGCATGAGCTCTCTTTCAACTCGGGGCACGGCCGACAAATCTGCCACCTGTTGCACATTGACAAGCTTGTAGAGCTGCTTCATTACCTGCTGCAGGACTCTGTCCGTCCCTGACACCACAATGGTGAACAAAGCCTTGTCCTTGTTCAGTCCCACAGCAAGCGACTCGATATTGTACCCACGACGTGCAAACACCCCTGCTATCTTGTTGATCATCCCGCTCTCATCGCCCACAAAAACCGACACTGTGTATCGCCTCACCCAGGGGACAGCTCTCGGAGGTGCGACATCGGGGATACGAGAAGGAAACAAGGTGGCTTCCTCCACGGCACACCGAAACCCTTCCTTCCTCTTCTTCTTCTTCTTCTTGCGCCACGCTTCCTCCTTTTGCCAAACGTGCACACTCCCCTTCTTGCTTCCACATCCTTCCAAACCTCCTGTTGCAAAACCCTCTCTTCTCCTCGAAGTCAGACAACAGTTTGTGCGGCGACTGGTTTGGGAAACTGCTGCAACGGCGTCAACAGTACCGCTGAGTACTGACGAGCCCAGAGCGTGCTGACTGAGCTTGGTGCACAGAGCCATGGCGGCAGCAGATTTAGGACCACCGCCAAAGTAGAATAACAGACCGTGTGGTAGTAATGGAAAGAGCTTAAGCCCTTTGTTCGCAATTCTCCAAACCCTAACCCTAATTAATAGAATTTATTTCTTGAATAAGAAGAAATTGCTCTCCAACCCTAACCCTAATCCTAGTTAATAGAATTTATTTCTTGAATAAGGAGAAATTGCTTGCTCTACTGTTTGAGGGCTTTATTGTCATGAATCTGACCAAGATAGGAATTTGCTTCTGTCAATGCCTGTCACATGCATTTTGGTAAACAAAAGAAATGCAAATTTATTTACTTATTTATTTATAATTGCCTGTCAAATGAAAGATATGAAAAATATTTTCAATGTTTTTTTTCCCTTTCACTTTGAAAAGAAAATACTAATAATGATACCTATCAAGTGAAAAGAAAAAATGAAAATGTGCCTAGCACATGAAAAAGGCAAGAATTACAAAGTGCACAAGTCATGTGCAAGAATCATTTTGGTAAATAAATACCAAGCTATTACACATTGAATCGTTAGTTCGTTCAAGATAACTGGAAACAAATTTAGATCATCAAACTCAGCAATCCCATTGGCCTGAAAAAATTCCAAAAAAATTAGCCTACACAAAACCCTATTTTATTGAATATTGAAAATAATGATCCCTTTTTACCATTTGCATTGATCCTCTAAAATTCTCACAAACCCACCAAACCTTATTACACATTTAATTATTAGTTTAGTCAAGATAACTAAGAAAAAAAATTAAACCACCAAATCTAACAATTTCAACATTGTTTTTGCACACCTACACACAAACCTATCCAAGACCCTTTGTATATCTATTAATACACATTAATATTATAATTCTTGTTTCAATACAAATAATGTTAATAATATTACTTATTGAATGAAAGGCATGTTTAAAATTTTGCATGCCACCATGATACGTAAAAATAAATAAACTTTGGCTATATGTTACTTCACTCTACCAATGACAATTAATTGTTTTTTTTAAAAAGGTATATATGTCATATCAACTCATATTTTGGGAAGGGAAAGATGCATTTGTTGTTTGCAGAGTTTTGTAGATTTGCTCACATTTGTGTCAAAACATATTGAGGTTTTTTGGGATCAAATCCAAACACAATGTCAGTTGCATATGAAATTAACCAAAAAAAATTATGGACTTTTGAATGGCCTAAAATGAGCCATATTTTCATAAGTCCATATCATAACCATTTTTGGGTGGATTTCAATTTTTATTTTCTTAATAGGTACATTAAAGAATTTTTTTAAATGTTTTATTTTCATATGGGTTTTTTAGTTCATTAACCACCATGCAATTCCCCACTGAATTAACAATATCAAAATAGACTATCATTTTAACATTATTGTATGGACTTTTAGGGAGTGGAACATTCGTAAAAAGTGAACCACCTTAGAGTGCATACACCTAGCTACCTTTTCTTGCCTAAGTTCTATCTCCCATTTGCAAGTAGTTTCTCATTTATAGATTGATATTTGTCTAAAAGAGTTGCATGGGAAGAATTACTTGTCATCTTGCCAAGTCTTTGTGAGGTCAACTTCTAATCATCCTTTTGAATCTCACCCACTATCACTAGTCCTTCATAAGTTCCATCAAGATATCTACAAGTATTAATCAACACATCTCTTAACATTATATGCATTAAATGACAACTTACAAAATTTCTTTCCAACTACATCTCCATTCATAGAATTCAAGACATTGAATGAAACTCTTAGCAATTTAGAGATTCCAACACACCACCATCCTAAAGACTCATCAAATAACTTTTGTGTTTCCAATCACCTCCATTACTTTCTTCTAAAAACAACTCTTTTTAATCAGAATGTCCTAAAATTACTTTCACAATGTGACATTTTGTGAACACTAGATTCCATGTTCTATTCAAATTGCAAAAGCTTGCTTGAATGATGTTATTGAATGTACTCATTCTCAAGATAAAGCAATATCATTCCAATGCTACAAGCAAACTATAATCGCTTTGGAACTTTTTAAAAATTTTGTGTGGCATGCACCTATTGCAATAAATAGTGTCAAACATGCACAAGACTTTGATGAAATTTGAGCTTCAAGGTGACAATCACAATAAGTGAGCCACCTCTACATTTGACATAAGACATGAACTTGATCTTTGGAGGGGGAAAAGGCATCAACTTCTAAGCGAATTGTGTAAGCAAGGCAGCAAGTACGTTACATATTTGGCTTGTACACAAACATGTTTAACCTCGTCCATCCTCTATCCAACAATGTTGAATTCGATTGCAATCACTTAAATGGGTACAAGAGGATAAGCAAAATAAAGGATGTTAAGTTGCGATCAAAGCCCAATGAATTATGAAGATGTGTTGTAATTCAAACTTTATAACAATCTTTCATTTCTTACACAAATTGTTGTAATTCATTTGCACCTTCACAACAGACTCTCATTTCCTACACAAATTTAGTTATAAGAAAAAACAAGCATGTCTTACACCAACTATGTAAAACCCAAAAAAAATAAAATCATGATTAGGATTCTTGAAGCTACTTTGATTATCATGCACATGAAGAGTATATGCCCATAAACCTACATTTACAAAGCAAAGATTACAAGGCACCAATGATTAGATGAACAAAAAATTTCACAATTCATTCCAAACTTTCAAGCCTTTAAAACCTAATGATGAGTACTGGGAGATAAATCCTTTCAACTTGCATGTACAAATGGAAAATAATTCAAAGGGCATCCATCCATAATCATGTAAAAGAGATTTGAGCAATTAATTAGGGTTTGGGAACTTTTAAACCCTAATTATGAAATTCAAAGACTTTCAAGAAACCTTTAAAAAAGCCCCAAATTTTGTTTATGACCTCAATGGAAGAAAAGAAAGAGAAGGAAAAGGGAATCATCACACACCTTGTGCAACATTAGTATGAGAAATCACTTTGTAGTAATCATAGGTATTCTTGTAGGCACCTAGGTGAACTACATAACTCATCGTTGTTTCTCTCTTGTTCTTGTGATTCAAGTAGCTAGCTACTACAACACCCACATCCTCCAAGATTGCTCACAAGTCCTAAGTCATGACCTTCACAAATCTCATAGTTTTCACAACAGCACATCTTCTTGCACATATTGAAAACACCCTAATCTCTAAAGCACTTCCCTTACTTTCCTTTACTATTCTTTTTACACCAAAATCATTTATCAAAGCTTACTCTTAATAATGTCCAAGTTGCCCTTTCCTTGCTATACTATAATCTTTATAAATACCTTTTTAAGAATCTCCATCCTCACTTTTTTTCTCTCACTCTCCATGAAACTTTTCTACTGTATTGTTTTTTGGAAGCACCCAAAACTCTTGTTCACATCATTGGGTAATTCCCATAACCTATAATTATAATGAATCACACTTGAAAACAACATTTTTAATGAAGTGTCCATATGTTGAGGGGGCACTTACTTGCATTTAAAGTAGCAAAGAAGGAGCCATTAGAAGAAACATCAACCACAATTATGCCATTAGTCCTTGCTTGAAAAATAGTTTTCATTGCATGTAGTATGTCAAAACTAGACCATCATATTTCAACACTATGTTTTTCATGAAATTTCATGAATCTCATCTCCATCAACACACCACACATCCCACAACTTTGCACTCTTCTTAAATAAAAATTGGTGATATGACTTCATGCACTTGTCAACCCACTTATTGGGAGGATACATTTGTAAATTGTAATTTTTTCCTACTGATTTAAACCCTATGCACATTTCCAATTCTTCTAGTGATCATTTTCTATTGTAAGGCAAAACAATGTTGGTTAGGTTTAGCATTTCTTCATATGGAGCTAAAAGGTTGGATATATATGAACATGTCTAGTTTTGTTATCCCATTGAATAAGCATAACATCATATCCAACATCACAGGTAAAGATGCAACTTTTGTCTGGTGTAACAACTAAACATTGTATCTCATGCACATGGCCTTGCAATATCATTTGCAAGATGCACATGTTTTAGGGTTTCTATGAGAAATTATTTTTCGTGTTTTAAATTGTAATTGGTGTACACAAAACTTGTTTGATCTAGTTTTATGAATGTCAAGAATCAAGGAATAAAAATAGAATAAAACATGAATATGAATATTGCTATCATAAATGATGAAGTTACGACTTGCGGCATAACAAAAAAAATTGGGGCATGTACTTGTGCATAGTTTCACCACTACAAAATATATGTTGTTGGAGAACCCAAATACCCATCCCAATTCCTACATACCCACATCTCCGCATAACAACTCCAACTTCAACAAATCAAGACTTTTTTTCATCAAACCTAAATTCTACATGTTACATCCGACAATTTTAAAACCTATTGAAATCCATGTCAACTTCAAGAAAGAAAAAAAAAGGTAAAATGATGACCATAAATTCTGGTTGATCCATGTTTACAAAAAAACCATTCAACAGGGCTACAACATGTGGCATTATCCGTGCAGGTGCATCATCAGAAGTCTGCAACCTTTGTGGTAATGGTGATAGCTTGTGGGTTATGTTGTTTAACAATTAACGATCTTATTTCCCATCAACCCACCAATGTAAGAAATTGGAATCAAGGGCCGATTGATCATTCATACCCCACTTGTAACTAGGTACCATTTCTATCCTCAATTTATTTTAAGGGTCAAAGTGGTAAAACAAATTATGTGCAACACAACCTTCTACATACATATATTGCACAAACCAGCACAAGAAATTATTTGGTATTAATGAGCTTAAGACCATCCATACCATCAATGTGATCATAGTGGTGGTGTGTTAGAAAGATGAATAGCTTTCTTGAAAGTTCATCAACAACCTTGGCAAACTACTTTGCACCAAAATTAGCAAGCTTAAAAAGGAATTTTTCCACCAAGCAAAATAAAGGAGTAGATAATCACACAAGAAAATAATAAATCCTAACAAATAAAAACCTTTGACCCAACAACATCCGTGAAAGCATATGTCACCCAAACAACCCAAAATCCAAACTTGGAAGGCTTGCAAACCTATGCATTAACTAGCACTAGGTGACAATTAGGGTCATAGATTAAATCATTGCCAAATGTGTCAACAATTATAGTGTCAATGGCATGTTCCAAAGGCGCAGTGGGAGCAACTAGGTTCATTAGTAGAAATCAACCAAAATGTAACCACTCCATTTACGACTCAATGCAACTTGTAGTTGTTTGCAACTACATTTGGGAATATTTGCAACTACAAAACCAAATTTCAACTATTTTGGTCATTCTCACAACTATGATGCAACTATTACAAATTTCATCCTATTGGTTGGATCGATTTTACATTTATTTTCATCCATTAATAGGTTGATCTGTCCCATTAGTCGCAATAATCACCAAATTAGTTGCATCCTAAAGGTATTCTACAATGACATACGGGTATGCTTTTATGTATGTACTAAAATTTTATATATATATATACAATATGCATATGTATGTATATTGTTCATATAATGAATCTCAAAATTAATATTTGAACTTTGAATTTTTTATTCAAATTTCAAAACTCATATTTCAAATTTCAAAACTACTATATTTTAATTTTTTAAAATATATATTAGAATTTGAAACTTGATATTTGAATCTACAAATTTTTATTTCAATTGTTTAAAAAATTATTTTAATTTCAAATTTTTGATTTCAATATGATATTTTTAATTTAAATTCAAAAAGGTTTATCTGATTTAAAAATTCATATTTGAGTTTTAAATTAATATTCTCGAATCCAAAAATTAGTATTTCAATTCAAAAAATTATTAATTGATTATAAAAATGGAAATTTAAATTTTGAATATTTTTATATGAATATGAAAATTCACATTTCAACTCTGAAAATTTTTCATTTAAATTTTAAATAATCATTTGATTTGAACCTGAAATTTCAATTCCAAATTATTATTTTGGATTTTCAAAATTAATACTTTAGGTCTGAAAATTATTAATTGAGTCTAAAAATGGACATTTCAATTTTGAATATTGTTACTTCAATCTGAAAATTGACATTTCAATTCTGGAAATTTTTATTTGAATTCAAAAAAAATATTTGATCTAAAATTTGATATTTGAATTCTAAATTATTATTTTCGAATCTAAAAATTAGTATTTCAGTTTTCAAATTTCAAATTTCAAGTTCAAATTAAAATATTTAAAATCAAATTTTAAGAAATTATTTGACTTGAAGGTTGAAATTTGAATTCCAAATTATTATTTTGGACGCTGGAAATTAATATTTCAATTCAGAAAATTATTAATTGAGTCTTAAAATGGAAATTTAATTTTGAATATTATTATTTGAATCTGAATTTTGTTATTTAACTTCAAAAAACTTACACTACTAGGAGATGTGGCCAAGTTCACCTTGTATTTCACTAGGATTTGAGTGAACTAGGACAGATTCACTATAGGAAATCATGGTAAAACATGTTAACCCCCTAGTGAACGGGGACCAGTTGCTACGGACAGGTTAATTAAGCTAGTGAAACAAGATGGTAATAAGTGATGCCCAAATTCAGGTGGAAATTAGACCTATTAGTTAAATCAAACTACAACACTAGTCAATTAACAGGGTTTTTTCACTCGGTGTGATTAATTTGTTTAATTTTTTTTTAATTTATTGTGTTTAGTTATTTTAGGAGAGTTTTTTCACAAATTATGGTTGGTTGATTTAGGGAGATTTTTCCATTTGTTAACCATTAAATATGGGTAATTAACTCCATAGTATTTTCATCTTGTAATTTCCATGTGTCCAACTAAGAACTCAAGATGACAAGTATAGAAACATGCATAGAAACTTGTAAGGTTTGATGATCCTTGTTTGAACTTTCAGTGTGCTTGCAATTTATACAAATGAAGAGTCACCACTACCCATGGATGACATTTTGTTGCCCTAGACTGCCTAGACACACCACATCAATAAATTTATGACAATGGACAATTTGAGTGAGACAAATTTGGTGAAACAAAAAAATTGAAAGAAGATAGGTGGATAAAAGGAAAGTTAATAGAAACTGAAATTATAGTCTCCAACAAGCCAAATTCCATATATACAATTATCTTGTTTCAACATCCAAGTGGCTTATTCCAAAGTGGGGTCTTAATGTGCCAATGGGTCTTCTGAGTCAAATTTTGTTCAACAGTGATGGTAAACTAATGTTTGGGATCTATATAGTCTCACAATCATGCCCTCATTTGATGCTTGGAGACCACCAACCACCATGAGTTGCAAGCATTCAACCGAAGAAAATCAATGCCATAACATGCTTATAACTGATTAGATAAAAAACATGAAATTACCAATGAAGTGTATTGAATGCATTTGTAAAAACTAAAAAGCAATATGAACAAACAATTGAGCATCACCATGATTATAATTAACGAACAGGGTTTTTTCAAATTTGTACTGGCAGGTTCTTAACAGGGTTGTGTAGAGTATTGTGTAGAGTAGGCAGTTAATTTTCTTAATAACAATTAGCATGCTGAACACAATATCAATCTACATTACTAGGCAAATATCTTCTGCATAATTCCCAGGACTTGGTTTAAGAGAACTCTCACAAGGTGATTTTGTTGGCAAATAGATCTTTTGTCCACTACCCATAAATTGCCTTCCACCTTGTTGGCTCGATTTTCCTATTGAAACTCTATCTTGTTGTCTTGTAAGTGTGTTGTTGTCTTTGTTAATGGTCTCACCATCTGCCAGAACATTAGTAACATGTAAACTCACATCAATAGGCTGCCTCATGTGCTTTCTAGCACCAAAGTGTGTGCAGTATATGTAGAAAGATCCTAGGACCCATTGAAAAACAAATTGTAGAGTGTGAGTGTGATCCCAAACTGAGGGCTCATTCGTATGACCCACACAAGGCTACCCTTGAAGAGAGCTTGAGGTCCTTCCCTTTCTATGAGCAACTGCAAACACTGCAGCCAATCCATGTATGGTTCTTCTCCTGGAGTTGGTTCTTTCTGCTCCAACAACAATTTTCATCAATCAACTTGAACACCATTGATGCTCCTCACTACTACACAACTGTACAATCTATAGCGCATGATATATAAACATTCATGTTGATAATCTGCACAAACGATGAATACAACACAAAATATTGAGAAGGAAAGAGTGGTACCAAAATGAGTTCATACCTGCAAGCGAGTCTTGATAATGTCCATCGGTGTGACTAAGACAATGGCTGGAATAGCAGCTAGACATCTGGCCATGAAGTTTTGATTAGGATAGAGCTGCTGTAAAAGTGTATAGCAAGCGAAAAAAATAGCTAAGCTTAGGACATCTTGGGCCATAGTGATGCCTGCTCCTCTATAGAGACCCAGGACCCCAAGTTCTCTTACAACATCAAACATAGTTTTGGGTACCCCACCCTTTGCTTGTGTCTGAAGGCGAACTTTGACTATTTCCATTGGATTGGTGAAGACAACCTATGCACAAGACAAAAATCCAATTCAAAAACATTCCTGCAAAACAGGAGCTGTAAGATGGATATGGCAAACCAGATCTTACAAATGAGTGCACACCTATGAGAATCCTCCCCCTCCACCTGTTATGAACTCAAGCAACCAAATCCGAGCTCCTGGCATCATAGTCTCCAGCACCCCTAGCAGCATCTCATTTACTGTCAGCTTCATTGCCTGATATATCAAAGACAAACATCAATGTAGGTAAGAGAAATGAAAAGGTTGTTTGTCACAAATCATGAAAATCAACAAATTAAAAAAAAATCAAATATTAACATCTCCAGATGAAATGGTGGTGCTTGGTACAACCCAAAAATTCATCTGCAAGGATACACCTTCTCTGGAGCGATGCTAAGCAACTGTGGTACTAAGCCACTATAGAGTGATGCTGGTCCTTCTTTGACAACTAGCTGCTTTAAACAGTCAATCTCATCTTTGTACTGAGGTTCCTCCCCCTCCTGCAAACCATCACCCAACAGATGGGTTTCATCACCCAAGTCATTATCTTCCAGACCCCCTTGAACTACAAGCTCAAATCTGACAAGCTCCATAACCTGGTCACAAAAGATACCTCTTGGGAAACGGAAGAAGCAACAGAGAATCACTACAACAAAGAAGAGATATCTATGAGATTGCAGAGAAATCACTCCCAACAACACTATAATGGCAACATGACAAGAATGAGTGTAGTCATAACCTTATGAGTGTCATTCACAAAGTGCCAGACCATCATCACGACCTTCATTATACAACATCTGTATCCTTAAGCTTCTGAACATCTCTGAGAAGCAACGAGAGACTCAATCATGCTGTTGGTTAGCTAGCAGTCAAGAAACATCAAAAAGACTGATAATAAAAAAAATCGTACCAATCTAGACTGTGCTTGCATTCGTGTTTTAATGGTGTCAAGAGGGTACATTACAGTGGCTCCAACAACCCCTGCCACTCCCCCTCCTCCAAATGTTGGGCTGTTCTAATCAGAAAATTTGCGCCAGGAATGTTGCCCATTGTATGCAAAGTGGGTGCCAGAGACACTGAAGCAGCTGTGACTAATCCCATTGTGGTACAACTTTGTTGCTCTCCTGCTGCCATTCATTCTGTCCTTTGTACTGAGAAATCTGTCATTTTTTAGCTAATCAGGTGTTGAAAATTGGTTCATGCAAAAGGAAGCAAGCTTTTGTCTCTCTCTTCTTTGATTTTGGGAGTTATGTTTGGGATGGCAGTTTTTCAAGGTGCAAGTGGGTATTCAGTCCCCTGATGGCATTAGTGCATTGAGGGGAATACTTCGAAGATTCAGTGATTTCTTGAAGCTTTTTACTGCAGTGAATATTTGCTACACCTTAAGCTTTTCAAATGATTTTTTGTTTTGTTCTCACTGTTTCCAGTGTACTGGAGAGAGATTCACTCACAAAAATCTTTAGTTCATCCATTTTCGTATCATGCATAGGAGGTTTAGGCTGCAAGATCCTGAAACAAAAGTGGTTCTCTGTGTCCTGCAGTTAAAGCAGTCTTTTCCAAAGAAAAAATTGCCAACAGCCCCAGCTAAACATTCACTGATGCGTATGAACTCAAGCACCTTACTTCTTGAGGTATGATAATAATACATTCACATTGGAATGTTGTAACAGAAGTTTCTAGAAGAATTTCCACACTGTCAGATGTAATCAGTGATGCATTATCCATGCAAAAGTGCAGACTACACAGCTGTTTCTTACCACAGTTTATTGTTCATTTTTTCATATTGAATGTGAAGGGGGTTTGCATAGACCTGATTGTCAAGGGCACTGGGCAAGATGTATATGAGATATATAGGATTCAATTAAGGTGATTGCCTTTGCTCTTGCTAGTGGGAGCATTCTATCAAGACTTGTAGTGCTGTTAATGAGCTTTTAAGGTCAAAACCTGTTTTGTCCCTCATTCTGTTCATGGGTGTTGATACACTGAGCACCTATAGTTGGACAGGAAAGAGATTGTCAAAGTTCTGTATTTCAGAACATTCAGTTTGCTTTGAGCAGTTGCCATTTGCACAGTGTGTACGTGCATCAAGATGTTGTGACTTTTAGAAGACAATTGATTCCTCCCAGTACTGAGTCTGGGTTTTGTTGTATGCAGAGAAGGTATGCATTGGAGGATTGGCTTGGAAGGTTGCTTGCTGACATAGTCATATCTCATAGTGCCCCCATGGCATCCTTCCTTGAGCTTGAGGCTACAGCCAGATTTGGTAAGCAAACTGCACAGATGCTTTGTATACTTTGGAGATAGATGGGTGAAAAGGGTTTGTGGTCAAGCAATTCTTTTGTGCACATATGCCCATGACCTGATGGAAATTTTTGTCTTGCAA
>Ga0209208_10001110_pt1 | contig 37500 bp, 17 predicted proteins | sample S1TSphfallax_3_FD_187694 | JGI IMG/M metagenome (GOLD analysis project Ga0209208, IMG submission 187694) | Host-associated microbial communities from peat moss isolated from Minnesota, USA - S1T2_Fd - Sphagnum fallax MG (SPAdes) (version 2) | ecosystem: Host-associated > Plants > Peat moss >...
TGCTTCCAAGAGTGTGAGAGAGTGTGAGGGAATGAACCCCCACACTCCCAAGTGAACTCCCACTTTGGGAGTTGAACTTCCCATGGACTCCCAAATTTTCAGAGAGCAATTTCATGGGCTCGCATGACCCATTTGGATATTTAAAACACAAGTTATGGCCAAAAGAAAGGTTGGGAGTCAAATTGCCAATTTGACTCCCTACCACTAAAACTCAAGAATCTCCCTAATTTCCTTGTGTATAGGTGATGTGTTACATACCATTGAAAAGTTTTCAACGAGGGCTACAACTTTTCTTTAAACCTCACTTCAATTGGAGGTCTTCACACAAAGTTATGGGCCTCCAAAGTCACGAGAGTCCCAATTTAGGGAATTTCGAGACTCCAACTTGGGAATCCCGGGACAAAATGACATTTGGGTGTTGGCCATGTGGCCAAGCACAAAGAATACTATTAGGGGGAAGGTGGTGGTTTCCCCCCAAGTCCGGGCTGTGGTGAGTCTTATGAATCTATGTTTGCCCATGGCTCGTTCGTGCACCAAAGGTGTTTTAGCTACACACTAACCAACTTGTTGTTTGATTTGTGCAAGTCCATGTGAATAATTGACTTACTTGTCACTTGACATAATCCCCATCCCAGAGCTCCAACACACCCCTTTACCCCTAAAGTGTTACGAACCAAAGAATGTGCCCCAACTCCTTGTCCTTTTGTTGTTTTCAACTTTGGATTCACAATTAAATCTATCCAGGAGTTTGGGGGTGTGTCATTGGAAGATAAGCTTTTGAAGTCTTGTGTCTTGTTTTCAACATGTTGTGTTTGTAATTTCCTTCTTGTGTCATTGAACAATCAAAACCAAGTTGGGATCTTATGTCTTTTCAATGTATGAATTTATTGAAAGACCATCTTTTCTTATGTCTTTTTCAATGTGTCAATTCAATAAAATAGATGCTTATAAAGTCTTATGTTTTATGCCATTTTCAATGTCTTAGTTCAAGCCAAGGCAAGCTTATTAAATGTTCTAGTGAAATTTGTGGTTTTTGCAAATACATATAGTGAAATTTTGTAATAATAGTTCATGTGTTTCTATATACCCAACAAAGTTATAGAAACAATGCCAATCACAAGATATTTGGCTAAAACTACCCCATCTGGTTTTTCCTTTAAAAAACCAAGATACATAATTATAAATAAATCCAAACATGGGACCTAACAATTACCTCCAAACCTAGCAATAATTGTTATGTACATAATGACTTAACACAAATAATTACAACTATTCAAAATATATAAGGCATAAAAAACAATAGCTCTTACAAAAATATAGTTGCATTCCTACTTGTGGTAATTATGTTTTGCAACAAAATTATCGCCTAGCACTTTGGTAGTATGGTCAAAGATGTAAAAAACAAATAACTAGGAAAAAAAATTAAAAAGTAACACACTTCCAAATGGTTAATATTAGTCTAAATCTAAGATGGCAATTATGCCCTATGACACAATTACTACAAATGTTGCCATACAAGAAAAATAAGAAAAAAAGACACAAAACCACAAGCAATAAAAAATATGCAATAATACTTAAGGAATTTCTACCCTGCTTCTTTTTATTTCCTTGGGATTGCCATTCACTAGCAATATATCCTCTTGCTTCCTTTCCTTGATTACCATATTACCTTCCTTCTAAACATTCAAAAAAAAAGAATATACAAAAGAGAACACATTGGCCTCTCTTTACACTATATTACCACGTTCATTATATTGACCAAATTCCAAGCACAAATTGTAATTCCCCGGTTGTGTTAAAATAATAATAATAATACGTAGGACTAGAACCAAAGAAAAAGAATGGCCATGTTAAAGAAGGATTTTAATTTTTATTTTTTGAGTTTTTTTCCCTTCGGTAATGATTGGACTATTGAATTAGCACGTTCTTATATATTTTTAAGGTTAGGAGAGTTAGTTTCCAGAATAATGACCACATGAGGAGTCATTAAAGGTTTGGTATGGGGTACTAACCAAGTTTTTGGTTGGCAATTACCTTGCCAAAGTATCTTTGGTAAAATTTCAATAAATTTTACACCACCCATCGATAGAATACATTTATATTTTATTTTCCTTACATTTGAAAATCTTCAAACAAATAATGTCATAAATAGGCATTGGTTGTAATTTTTTAGCTTTTATCAATTACAATACAACTTACCCATATCAAAACCAAAAAAATTATGTTTTTTGTGGCACTTCGACAATGGTTGTTCCTATGACAAAATTTAATTCCATTTATTTATTTATTTAGATTCTTTCATAAAAAAATTGATTTACTTAGTTTTGATCTAAGTTGAAAGGATTAAAATTAATAGGTTAGTCTTTTGCAAAAGAATGAAGTTGTGAATCATTAAGAATTGAGATATTTGTGAATATTTTTCATTGCCTATAGAACTTTTCAATAGAAGCCAATTGAGCTTTTTATATTATTGAACCTTTGTTTGAAGTTATGGGATTCTAAATTTTTGGTCTTCTATCTTTTTTTGGGTAGAATCCTTGCACAATTTATTTCTTATTTCTTTCAAAATCATTCAATACAATAGTTTGAATTTGAGTTTTCAAAAAACCATATTCCACTAAGTGACACAAGATTTTTTTTTTATGTAAATCACACTACATTGGTGTAATTGATTTGAAAATCACAAATTTTCAAGTGAATTGCATGTTGGTTGTTATTTTTTTCTAAACTACAACTTTTTAATAGTTTACAAACTGGGATGATCTCATGTGGTAGCAAATGCTTTCTTTTGACTATTGAATTTTATCAAAAACCAAAAAATGTCAAAGTAAATGGCAAATGAGCCATTTTTTTCTCTACATACTTTATGGTTGCAATAAATGCAAGATTACCTTCACTTTGGAGATTTTTATGTGCATTTCACTCTTAAACAAAAGAAATAACTAATTTTACATTATTTACCTTTTATAATAATAGAAGGACAATTTTACTAATTGGACATGGTTAGATTTTAAGAAGATCCTTGCAACCAAAACATGCATAATATTTTTTACATGAAATGCACAAAGGTATATGAACAAGACATTTTTCAATAGAAATTACCTACCAAAAGATTTTGGATGCCAAGTATTTATGGCCCATTTTCTACAAGGACCCTCATACTTACGATCAAGCTTGTGATTATTGCCCAAAAAATTAACAATTTAATAACATCTAGCATGGCCAAACTAGTAACCATTCTTCCTATGTCAAAACCTTTTATGAAAAGGGGTTTGGACTTCATTGGACCATCAAACTTCAAGATGATACACAAGTAACACGTACATAATAATAATTACTAATTATGTTGTATGTCCAAACTAGGGTTTTCAATATCAACACAATATCGTAATACCTTTAACATTTTGACATAAATTAAAATATTTTTTGATTTTGTCAAACTTTTTTCTAAAAATTTATTATTTGTATCGAAATTTTAATAAAATCAAAATTTCAACTATCAAGTTTGAAGTACAGACCTTCCAACACCAAGACTTACAATTGAGTCAATCTAAACACACTAGACAATTCCATGACTCTAACAACATGTTTATTTTTTTGTATAACCATTACTACAAAAAACTGTAAAATTAAAAAACCAAGTGCCAAAGTTAATTTATACAATTTAATTAACTATTCAACAATAAATTGTTGAAATGGTGAAGGTACTACAATAGTTATTGCCACCAAATTCATTTATGAATTTGTCCTTATTGGGTTTGGATGTCCACTTGCATTGGTTAGTGACCAAGGAATTCCTTTGTATCAATAAAGTAATCCATTAACAACCCATTTGCTCTTCATACACACCAACTTTACCACCTACTATCTATGAGGAAATGGGCAAGCAAAATCCACCAACATAATTGGAACCTTACTCACCATGTTGGTGAATGAGAAGAGGATAGAATAGAATAAGAATTTGCACACATTATATATGCCTACCAAACAACATATAAGATGACCACATGCCACACATCCTTTCAATTGGTTTATGGACTTCATCCACTAATGCACATCAAATATTGACTACCAATTACACCTTCAAGTATCAAACTTTCCATTGAACTTGTAAGACCACTCAAAAAAAATTCTAAATGAAAATTGGAAATAAAAATGAAAAGTAAAATCTTTCTACTTAAGAGATTATGAAGTTCCAATTCAAAAGTGAGATTTTCTTTTATGAAAGACGAATAGGCCACATGTAAGATCTATGAAATTTTAGAATTCCAAACAAAATTTGACAACCCAAGTTTGACTAGGTTTTTATCAAATCTATTTCCTAGGCCATGAAAAATATTCACAAACTTCAAGCATTCAATCTTGAAACCAACCTTACTTTTGTACACGAAACATTTATACACTTCCTTTGTTTTCTAAAAATTATAATTGCAAAACCTACTCAACTCATAGAAAAAAACAAGAATCAAAAGAATAAAAATAGAACAAAATTTGTTAAAACTTAATAACATTACCAAAAAAGATATCATGAAAATAACACAAATTCTCCTTTGAATCTCCAAGAGCCAACAAACTAAAAACATGTTTAAAAAATAATTCTTCCTCGACATGGAAAATTCAAGGGATTTTATACCCCAAAAAACTTGGTGCCATTCACCTTGCAAAATCGTTAGGTAGTACTCGATATGTAAAGGAGGTGTTGATTAATAAACTATTTAATAATACCTTTTATTAATATCCTAATGACTGCTCAAGGGGTCATTGATCTAGAATATTTATATTGACCAATATATATATAACACAACACATATTGGGTTTTGCAATTGACCTTTACAATTACATACTAGTCATGTAGGACATATGCAATTGGAGATTAATGAGTTGCTAAACCCATGTTGTTTCATCCATTTAGTTACAAGGGACATTTAGTTGCAAAGCCCAATTGTTTTAACGACTAGGATTTTAAAATTTTCTTATGATAATGAAATTCCATGTCATCATTCACCTTGGTATGACATGTAAAATGCATGTCATCTCAACTTAGTCGTTTTAATCAACTAAATGTTACAAAAGACACCTTGATGGATGGATGACATATGTCAAAAATCTATAAACACATTATGAGTCATTGCACACGACCTAAAATCAACCTAGCCTAACCTAGCCTAACCTAGCCTAGCTAAAAGTCAACTTAGTTTAACCTAACTAAACTAGCTACATATGTTAAACAACCTAGGTTACCTAACCTAAGTTAGGTGGCCTAAATTAAAAACAAACATCAGACTCCTAGCCCAAGAAGCCTAGACTAGGCTACCCAACCTAAGCCAAGTGGCCTAAGTATCATAGATTGCAAGAATGAGGACTTGAACCCCTCACCTCCACTTTGGAGTTCAAGTCTTCATCCATTGCACTATCACATTTGTTTGCATTAATTATATTTAACACAAAGTTATAAAGCTTAAAAGTTTTAGCCTTGAATTAACCTTGGCCACCCTAGGTTGACTTAGGTCAACCTACCTACTACCTACCAACCTAGCTTAGACCTAGACCTCCCTAAGTTGACTTAAAATGAATTAGTTTGTCAACTTATAGTACTTACTAACCTAGCCTAAGTTAACCTAAACATTATTAAGTTAAAAAATAAATTGACTTTGGATAATTATGTCACATTTAATTGCATCTAATCACATCATATTTGCATCTAATCACACAAACTTTATAAAATTATCTTATAATGAGGTTACCTAGGTTGTCTCGGGAAAAAACTTCAAGCTAGGAACTTAAGCAAACCTACCTAGATATATTAATAGGGTAACCTATTCTAAGTATCTTTGAACATACTAGATGTAGTAATATTTTTATGTCTAATTAAGTAACTTACAAGGTAGCTTATATTACAAAGTAGGTTTTAACTAAGTAGCCTACATACATAGGTTAACTTAATAAATATGTTAACTTAAGCTAGTGTGTTAAGTAGTTAAAAAGTCAAGGACTTATGTGTCATCTTTTTCAAAATGACTATTAACATTAATATATTGTAGTCATAATTACAAGTTAACAATAGATTGTTTAGTACACATACACATGCATGTGAATTCATAGTTTCAAAAACCTCATGGCACATAAAAATTTTATGGCATGTCATGACAAATATTGGTGCCATGAATTCGACATACAAAAATTTATGGTGTGTCAAAGAAAATCATGGATTGCCATGAAATTTTGTGACACCTTGTTGCCAAATGGCATGCCATGTCATCATCACATGGAAGAATTAGTCATTATTAATGACAAAGAACAACAATATTTTTGACTAGTTAATATATGAAATTAATTCATCAAATCAATGACATGAATTATGATGTTGACAAATAAGACCACATCATCTTGTTAGCATATAACATGTCATGTCATCATTTTATGAAATTAAATCGTTATTAGTTATAAAGGTGGATGGTTATTGCAACTAACTAACTAACTAATGAACAAAAAATGAAAAAAATAAAATGATAATTTACCAAAAAGACCAACAAGTTGTCATACTAGCTATAGTTGCAAAACCATGATGCCATGTGGCATGTTGATGTCTCTTATCATTACTTAGTGATTGTTATGACTAAGTAGTTATAAATGTAATTGAAAAAAACAATAGTCATTTTTGTGTCAAGTTCAAAGGACAAGATTTGTTGTAATGAAGGTAAATTTTTTGGACTTGCATTTTGATGTAAAAAGTTACATTGAGAGATTGGACATCATCTCTAACATAGTGAACAACCAATAAATGCCTTGTTTTATCCAAATTAGTGTATGAATCATCATGTTGTAGTCAAATATTTTATTACCACCACAACATCAAAACATGTTTAAATTAAGACTAGCCTATTTAATTATGATCATTTTTTCTAGTCATTTAAAAAAGTTGCTTATGCCATTTTTAAGTTGTTTATCACATTGTAGTTTTTCTAATCATTTTTTAAGTTGCTTATGTCATTTTCTAATTGTTTATCCCATTGTAATAAAAAAGGATAGTAGTCGTTTCTTTGACCGGTCATAAAACCCATAATGTGTTGTGTAAATTTTCAAAAGGCTTTCACTAATTAACATCCTCCTCCCTCCTATTTGGGATAATGTTTTCATAATTCCTATTAATTAACCAATTCTAGAATTGAAGAATCCTAAACTGCTCTTGCAGTTAATTATCATACTTTTTACTTATGCAATTGCCAACATTGAATTTGTAAGATTTCATTCTATAAAAAAAACTATTATTGTAAAACAAAGTACTTTTGTAAAAACATTATTGTTTTCTTTCGTTAATTGTTATTATCGAAGCTTGATGGGAGGACTCTACTTCAACAAGGTGAACCTCTACTTGAATTCCGAAGAAGCTTAATAGATTACTTCAACAATAAAATTGTTGGGTTTATCCCCATTGGATTCAAGGAAGGTGAATGTGGGCAAGTTGATTTTGAAATTTATGAATGTGATTCAATAAGTCATGATGTATCACTAATAAAGGCATTCATATGTTTAGTAAGTCTCCATTAGATCCTGAAAATGGTTTATGATTTGTTTTTTGAGTGAAATTCAAACTTGTTCATGCCACTTAGGTTTCTTCTTCTTTTTTAGCAACAAATTCTCTAAATGTAACATAGTCTTTTCTTCTAGTAAATTGTGATAAACACACATTCAGTTATGCATGTTAAATTTATTATTGATGAAGCCTTGGCCTATAAATACTAAAAAAAATTATGCAAAATTGAAATTTACTCAAAAACAAAGTAAATGTCTTTATTTATCTAAAACTTCAATTTGTCAAGGTCGATAATGCAACACTAGTTCAATTTTTCATCAAACTTTGTTTCAACCTCAATAATATTTTGTTCCAAGGTTTGGACTACAAGTTTAAACTCCCAAAGTTTACCTTTGGTTCCTACTAGCTTGGTTTTGACAATGTTTTTGGATGATGATCTTATTATGAACTTTAACCTCCTTGGCAAATTGTGTTTCCATGACTAGTTTGTTGACACACCACATTGCTTTCATTTCCTTTTGAAGCTTATTAACATGGTTCCCTAATTTGTTCATATCATCGAATCATTTGTTAGCCTTTGCCTTAAGTCCAACAATTCCACACATTGAGTGACAATGTGATGTTCTACACCTTTAATTGCACTACAAATTGTCAACATGAAAAAAATCAACTTCAGTTTGCAACTTCTATTGATTTTCATTTGCATGGCAATAAACATTTTGCAATTCCATATGTAGTTCAAGAGCTTTCTTTTTGGCATCTTGTCAAGCTTCAATTGTTACTTCTTGCATGTTTAACAAAACATCGTAATTCTCAACTACCTTTCTTAGGGCCTAGCCATGATGATGAACTTGCCTCAAATAGTAAGCCAATCTCCTAATGTCAAATAATAATTCTTTATGAAGACATTTTTCATTTAAAAATTCTACTAAAGAACCAAAATGTCCTAAGAACCTAAACATGGAAAAATAGGCAAAACACAAGAAGTGTTTGCCAAAGTGTTTATCACTAATGGAATTTTTCAATAATATTTTTGGAAAGAAATCCAAATATTTTTAGATGTCTACCAAAGGAAATAAATGAACCTATAAAGAAGTAAAAGATTAGTAGAAAAGGAATACCATAACTTGAGTTGGGTGGCTTCATCTTAGTAGGAATTGGAAGTCACATTTGGTACACAAACATATATTATTTCTTATAATCTAAACTAGAAGGGTCCTTAGGTGATTCCTTGGGATAAATTCAATTGTGATTTTGCAATTGGGTAAACCTAGGATGATTATTTTAAATATTTCTTACAAAGTTGAATTGGAGCATTTTTTCTTTCGGTGGTGAAAAAGGTTCATTGTTGGGATCAACCATATTAAAAAGATTTAGCTCCCTTATTAAAGTTGTTAGGATTTTAGTAGTCCTATGTCCTTCAACATTTTTTTTCATGTAATGTGAATATCCTTTGAAAGCTTCCTCACAAACTTTTTCCTTAGTTTTTTCGTGCTCAAAAGTATTTGCATCTTGAGTAGCCCTAATTGTCTTCCGAAGTTGACATCTTGGGATACTTCTTGTTAATGTTTTGACTAGTAGTCTTTTCAAAAACCTCTTCCTCCAAATTGATAATGTATACTACCTAGTCCAACGAGTCATTGATAACTAGAAACTAGTACCACAATATCATTTCCACTACTTAGGCAAGCCCATTGAACCCACGAATGAAAAAACCTATATCAAAGCAAAAATACACAAGGGCAAAAAATGGACAAGAATAGCTTTCACTTTAAACCATTTCCTTCTTATGATACAACTTGACATTCACAACTACCATGTAGTCTTCGATTTAGTGCTTTCAATTTTGAGTAAAACACTTCAAGTTACTTTTTGATAGGTTCAACATTGAAGAGATAATTTGTTTGATGATAGTTATCTCCTTGTGCACCATCAGCTGAATCATTTTCAAGTTGTATTCATGGGCATCATTGATGAATTCATTTTCCAATTTAGGTTAGATCTTTCCATGCACATTTCTTTGATTCCCACATCAAAAACTTGATGTTCCCATTTGATATCTATAGTATCAACCCATTTTTGCCACTTGTTCCCTTTTAAAACAACAATGGTGTTATTATTTTTATTTTTTTCTCTTTCTTCTTCTCTTTTCCTAACGTCTATTTTTTTTTGTTCACTTGCATGTCCTTTCATTTTCTTCTAGGTTATTAAGGGTGTTTTGTCAATCTTATATTATAAATATTTGTGTAATCTATCAATTTCTTCCCTTGAATATTATATTCCCCATTGATAACTCCATTGATGAAGTCATAACACAATAACACTTTAGTTCCATATAGTTTCTTAATAACAATGATGGTTCTAAATATGTAATTGCCTTGAATGGTGGTCAAATTGGTCTACTAATCATGGGAAACTTTGGCATCTTTAAGCTGAGATCTACTTGACAACATAAAATAGCGAGCATTCAAAACAATATTTTTAATGATTATATAAGGAATTCCATGGGTATAAATTTTCAAATTCCTAATGAAACCCATGGGTTTAGCCATTGTTTGGTCTACCATTATAAGGATGTAAGGTGTTGGTTTGGGATTTGGTAATCCCTTTTTTTATAAAAATCTTTAGTAATAATGTCAATTGCATAACCTCCATCTAATATGACATCATTTATAGGTTTTCCCAATCTAAACTTAGATAACTACCATATGTGGGTCTATAGTTATTGAAGCTATATAGTATTAGATATAAGAAATTATAGGATTTCTAAGAAAAAAGTTTGGAAATAACATATTATTTAAGGTTTAGGGCAAGATTGAATTTTTTTCCCAAAGTCAAAGTAAATTTGTTCTCCAATTTTATTTTTCCAACCCTTTATACTAACATTTCTCTTTCAACTATGCTTTTAGTAATTGGTCATTTGATATTTTTGTGAATTATCAAAGTCAAATTTTGGATAATGATTCTATTAGAGGTGAATGGGAGGATCCTACTTTTACGAATCATGAGTTACAATTTCACATTGCTAGAGGCAAGGTTCTATTTCAATGTCCTTGGATGTTGCATTTTCAAGAACCTTGCCTCTAGTAGTGATTGCCAATGCCATGTTTATCAAAGTTTTGTCCTTTTTTGTCTTTCCATAAGCTACCAAGTTACCTTCTTTTTTTAAAACATTAAACATGAGTTGTTGTTTTATGTGGACAGTCATAAATCCTATGGTTTGGTTTATCACAAATGTAACATTGGTAGGCTAGAAAAGATTTTAGCAAAACACCAAAATTTGGGTTTCCTCCTTTGAATTTTAGTTGGTGTTTGTTTTATTGTACCAAGACTTCATTTATCAACGACAATTTCTTCCCCTTTAATTTGTTGTTCAATGGATTTCAATGACATTTTTCCTTCAAATGCCCAAACGTTTTTTGCAATGTCCACATACTATGTCATTATTCTTACTTTTAGTAGAGTGATTAGCTTTTTAAAGTGGTCCCAATAAATTTTTATAATCATCATGCACATCTCTAATGTTTTCTTCACAAATGACTATGTTACCTAATGTATAACAAAGATTAAACAAGGCAAAATGCAGATGGTCAGTGAGTTGGTAGGATGAAGACATTTCATTAGTTGAGGATTCAAATTACTTTTGGAGGGAAGAACTTATAATGTAGTTATGGAAGTTGAGGAATAATAAGAGATTACTTTTTTAAGACATAGAAGCTAAAACAATTGTTTGAGATTATTAGAATAAAAGATAGTGAATAGTTTATAATTCTATTGGGTTTCAAACCATAGATTTTCATGTTTTCCATTTTGGATTTCTACACCTAATACTACATATGTTTGAAATATTGAATTATGAGTAAAGAAAGTAGTAGGATATTGATGAAGAAACATGGAGACTATTTTGAACTAATGTGTTTTTCTAATTAAATTACGAGACCTGACCACAAATTTTTATTATTGATGATAATAGAAAATCTACGAAAAAGAACAATAATTGTAATGACAAAATTGTGTGGAAATATTATATAGAGAAAATTAGAATGGCTAAAACCATAGATTGTGAACCTTGAAAGTAATTTTTGAAAATATGAATGTTTTGTTTTGTTAGCAGGCAAAACACAATTTTGGATAGAATCTTCCCCTACCAGACTACCATTTCTTTATGTTGCATAAAAGTATTTCATTTCATTCCTACAATAGCAATCATTCGAAGATATGGTAATAATCTTGTTTTAAAAAAATTCATAAGAAGACTATCATCTACCTCATGATGTAAACAATGTATCAATTTTATTATTCATTCATAATATACTTCAACTTTTTCATGTGCTTCCTACTTAATGATTTTAACTAGTCCCATGTAAATTTGTTCATTAATTTGAACCTTTTGGTATTACTTACAAAATGTAGTTTCTAATTCATCAAAATCACCATTTAAGTGATTTTGCAATAAATTATACCCATTTATAAATGTCATTGTGAAGAGTAAAATAAAACAAGTTAATGATATTTGCATTATTGTGCTTATCATTTGCAATAATTGATTTTTTGAAAACCTAAATATATGCATCAAGGTCAAATCTTGCAAGGAATGTTATTTTGTGAGTGGGTGAGTGTGAACAAGAAAGAATTTTTTAAATATATTCCATCCATGTCAGAAAAATATTCTTTGACGTTTTTTGTCAATGTGGACGAAATATTTTCTAATATATTTGAATATTTTGTCACATCATCAACCTTTCCATGTGGTAGTGTCTACATGGTCATTGTCATATAACAACCCAAAGGTGAGCCATTGATATAGTTCATGTTCCAATACTCACTTTCCATTACATAGTTATAATGGTCTAAAAAATAATTATTGATGAATGTTAAGCTAGCTATTTTATAAGTAACTCTTAATGACACATATATTTCAATTTCATATTGTGAAACATGTCACCTTATGCTAACTCTCAATCTTCTTAACTACTTTCACAATGCTACATTTGGTTAATAGAGTTGTTTAAGCTATGAGATTTCTTTGACATAAGTTAAATGAAAAAATGTAATGGAAAGGAACAATTTTGATTGAATTTGTCACAACCCCCTCTCTAATGTGAGATTTCCTTAAACACTTTAGATCTTTACAAGATATTGGACCTATTTTTATGACATATTTTTTATTGTTGTTCTAACCACAACAATTTTGTAGTTGTTATGACTTCTAACCATAGGAGGAGAGGGATAATATAAATCAAGTGCTTGATTATAGATTTGAAAATCACATCTTGTGTTATTTTTTTAATAAGTGCATTATCCACAAACCCAATATGAGTTTAAAATTACTCAAGTGTAGGGACAAGTGACGTGACTAAGCATTTGAAAACACTTCATTTTGGCACACCTTTCCAATTTGTGTTAAGGGGAAGACTAAGAAAAGTTGGGGACATGTTAAATTTGAAATGCCTTCCAATATTGATTCAAAGGTCCATTTGTAGGGATGAATGTGTGAAAAGTTATGTTATAATCATGGTCTAGTTGCAAGTTACTTAACACATTTTCCATTGCTTGAAAATATATTCTCTTCTTTGTGTGCTTGTTTTTTGTGCACACTATGTAGGTAGCATTCAAGTATTTTTGAACGCACAAATGTGTGTTTTTCACAATGAACTATTTTTTGAAATTGATCATTATTTCCATTGTTTGATAAGAGAACAACAATGCGTTAGGGTAGAATGTTAATTTATTTTTCTCTATTGTTTATAATCATGAGCTATAGTTTTAAGAATATTTCAAGGCATTGAAGCAAAAACCTTATAAATAACTCTAAAGTTGTTTATGGGTGAAAATGTAGAAATATGGTTATGCTTGTGAACAGACAAGTGACAATGTGAAGTAGACATTGAGTATGCCACAATATGATGATGAACATGTAGCTATTAAAAAAAGTATGTGCCCAAACACATTGTGAAATTTTTTTTCATTCTACCAACAAACATTGAAAAAAATGTTGTATCATGTGGCTAAAAGTGATAGTAGCCCTAAAAATAATTATGCACATTTGAAAGTTCCACGATATTGTCAAACAAGTTACATGACACCTCGCTATTAATTTAAACTTGTTTCCAAAATCATCCAACTTCAGAAATCAAACAAAGTGTCAATTGAAGTATATTCAATTCAACAAAAAACAATTAAATGGTTGGTGTCAAACATGTACAAGGACACAATGCATCATCTCCCATGGGTGTTAATGAATTGGGCCCACTTTCTTTGTTAGGGAATGACATCATTGAATTCAAAGACAAAGAAAGAATGTATTGAAAATCACGATCCAAAAATCATTAAGTAATTTCAAATTATCATCAATCTTATCAAATTATATCAAATCAAGTGGTACATATTAGAAAAATATATATATCATACATTAATATATGTGATCATTTTGAGTACCAATGGACAAAGGTTGTTGTAACAATTTAACAAGATGATGCCAACACTTGCATTCCAAAACACCTCTCATAGGCGAACTGAATCATTTGGCTCTTGTTATGTTTTCTTATGTCAATTTTGACTTGCAATTTATTAGTCTATTAGCGATGCATTATGGTTTTTAAAAATTGTAATCAAAGCACTCGTTCTTCATGATGCATGTTGAAGGATTATGAGTAACACTCTTCAATCGCATTCATAAGGCATTCCAATCCTCTTAATCGGAGATGTTCATTTTTTGACAAAGTCGAGATTGGAAGACATAAACCTATAAACACCATGCAACATACAAGAAAGAAAAAAACATTTAACATGCATGATGTTCTTACATTGTTGGACCATGAATAAACTCATGAGTATTGTGATAATGTTTGGCACCCATGCCATGCATTATAATGAGTTACAAAAAACACCAAGACACTCTTACCAAATGCCAATTTTGAAACTTAATGATCATATCAAATACCTAATTATTTAAGCAAAACATCAAAAATCACAGTCATTATGTATTTTGCAACAAAGAAAAATAAAAGAAACATTATGAATGTCACTTCTTGCATACAACTCTAGTAAGAACTTGTATTTGCACTTTTGCCCCAATTGAAATTTCAAGGTTATGTGTGCTTCGAGGGTGATTGAAAAACTTCTATTACTCTCCTTTGAAATTTCATATCCTAGTTCATCTCAACTCATTATGTGAAAGGTAGTTAACATAGAGAATTTGCACCAATACAAACAACTTTGTGAGGTTGGCAATAGACATAGAACTTCTAGCCAATTTGAATTTAAAAATAGTTTTATCATTACATTTTTAGTCTAGTAATGAAATCACATGATCACCAAATCCAATTTAAAGGTGAAAACAAGGGACTAAACATATATATTGGAGTTTTCCACCCACAACAAAAAAATAAAATTGGTCCACCTCTAAGTTCATTCTACTTTTAATTAAGAAGAAATTAGAAATATTTCAATATGAAGCCTCATTATCAATGTATTTTAAAACAACAATGTCATATTTAGGAGAATGAAATGATGAAGGAGGTGAATTTAAGAAATCCATATGATTAGCTTGAATTGCGACATATGAAGGTAGGATTGGATTAAAAGGACTACAAAGGAACTCCTTGTGTGTAAAAATAGAAGAGTCCTAGTGAAATATAGAGGATATGAAGGAAACATATATTTGCAAAACATAATATGGAATTAATCTATTTTTAAAAAGAAAAAAGGAAAATTGTCAAAGAAAAGGTAATTGATAACCTTGCAATTTATTCACAATCCAATATCCTTGTAGGTCATTTCTTGACTAGCAAATTTGGGTTAAAATTGTGGGTGGTGGGCTCTTTTTCAATGGGTTCATTGTCATCAACAAGAGGTTTTAATGGCTAATTGAAAACCTACAAGTATGGTTTTATTGCCAAAATGTCTCATACGAAACTAGCATGTTTGTATAATGTTACTTGTAGTACGTTTGAAATTAGAATGAAATTTTGTCATGGACAAAAAGTCATGATTGTGGTTTTGAATGTTCATCACATGTATAAGAATTGAGGACCATAATTCGAAAGCTTAACACAAAGCAAGCCTCAACATATTCTTGTAATGTGAATGGATGCATCTCCTTGGTGACTATGAAGATGTTCCAAATCTAGATGTGGTCATAGAGGTTCTACTAGTCCAATTGTGGATCATGTCTTCCTTGCACCCCTTAATTCCTTGATGAATTCAATACTTTCTAATTGAAGGAAAATTTGAAAAGACTTGGAGTGGGGAATCATCTTGTTCTAGGTTCAATAATTTCATAGGATAAAATGATCGGTTCATGTGCATTTACCAACATTTGCAATCGAATTTATTAGGCCTTGGTTCTTGAAAAAATACTAGGAAATGAAGAGTTGAAGGTTTATGCAATAAAAACCATTGTGTTGTTATTGTTGATTCTTGTTAGTGGAAGAATATTGACAACCACCCATTTCATTTTCATCTTGAATTAGTAGCTCTTAAAGAAAGAATGAATCTACTTGAAAACCTTCAAGTCATCCAAAAAGAAAAGAAGGATAACACCCTTATGGGATAATTTTTTTATATAAAAATGAAAGTCAATTTTACATAATTATCTAGCTTTTTGTTCCAAAGGGGAATGATGGGAGGAATTAAAACAAGCGGAGTTGAGACATTTCATGAGATGCCATTAATTAAATTATAATCCCAATTGATATTTGTTGGTAATTCAAAAAGTCAATAAATTTCATGAATGACAAAAATGTTAAACTGGTTTTTTTCATGTCTTGTCCACTATGAATGTTGTTGCATATGACGCATCCCCAAGCTCCTTGATGGACTCATTACAAATCCAAAAGTGAAGACAACAGAAAGAGAAAAAGTTGGGGTGCACTCCTTAGTTCACAACACTTTGGGGGTAGAAGGACGTGCTGGAGCTCCAAGATGGGGACTAGGAAGATTGACAAGCAACTCAATTACTCACATGGACCTGCATAAACCAAACAACAAGTTGGTTAGTGCATAGCTAAAGCACTTTTGGCGCATGGACGAACCACGGGCAAACACGAACTCACAAAACTCACCACGGCCCAAACTTGGGGAAGCCACCACCTTCCCCTTTATAATATATTCTATGCCTGACCATAGGACCAGCACCCAAATGTCATTTTGTCCCGGGACTCCTAAGTGGGAATTCCAGAATTCCCATAATTAGGACTCCCGCGACTTTGGGGGCCCATAACTTTGTTTATAGACCTTTGATTGAAATGAGGTCTAAAGCAAAATTGTAGCCTTCGTCGAGAGCTTTCCAATGGTATATGGCATGCCACCTGCACGAAAGGAAATTGGGGCAATTTTTGACTATTAGTGGTTGGGAGTCAAATTGCCAATTTAGGGTTTAGGGTTAATTGCCAATTTGATTCCTGACCTTTCTTTTGGCCATAACTTGTGTTTTAAGTGTCTAAATGGGTCATGTGAGCTCATTTTAGACATCTACATCCCAAGAGCTTTTCAATGATATAAAAAACTTTTCAATCTAATGGGTTCTACCCCTGCAATTGCTTTTTGAATATTTAGGAGTCCCACTCACAAAGTGGGGGTTCATTTGAGAGTGTGAGGGTTCATTCCCTCACACTCTCCTACACTCTCGGGAGCATGAAATGTGACTCTTAGGCTTCACACTTGGCCCGCACCTTTGCAAGCCCTTGCCTTAGTCGCAAGCCCAAGGCTAGGGTTGCGACAACATATATGTGTACCCATCACACATAACAAATTGTTCTTTTTACCAAACCACAAAAATGTTCTAATGATTTTTTTGATGTTTGTTCACTATCAACATCACCACATATGTGTATCCATTCATGCATAACAAGTTGTTTCTGTTACCAATATGACCTACTTTGCACCCATTGAAACAAACATTTTTTTTTTGGTTTCATTGTGATGAGACCTTGAACGTCACATGTGACAATTTTTTTAATAAATATTGTTTATTAATGTTGATCAATATTTCAATTTGAAACAAAATTTGATAGTGCCTTACTAATTTTTGACTGAGAGACCCAAATTTATATTATATTAACCTTAGTTAACATATTTTTTACCCTAGTTTACCCTTGGTTAATTTATAATGTTTAGCCTAGTTTAGCCTATATTAACCTAGGTTTAGATTTGGTTCACCAAGGTTTAACCAAGTTGTTTAATTTAAATTTAATATTGATTAGCCTAAGTTTAAACTTTGTTATTTCATTTTAAACTTAAATTTAGTCTTGATTAACCTAATTTTGGTTTTTGTTAACCTAGGTTTAACCTAATTTTAGCCTAGGTATATCCTAAGTTGATTTAGGTTTAATTTATGTTTAACCATAATTTAATTTTGGTTAGTTTAAGTTTTAACTACATTAGTTTAAATTAACTTAATTTAGTTTAGATAACCTTGGGTTATATTAATTTAATTTAGGATTATCCAAATGGTTAACCAATGCCTAACTTTTGTTTAATTTAGGTTTAATTTAAGTTCAACTAGTTTGATTAACTTATGTTTAACCTTGGTTAACTTAATTTTAACTATTTTAAACTTAAGGTTAACTTAAGTTTAATCTTGGTTAGTGTACATTTAGCTTTAATTAACCTAGGCTTAACCTTGGTTAACTTTTGTTAGCTTAGGTTTAACCTTGGTCAACCGATGTTTAACATTCTTTTTTTTGGTTTAGGTTTAATTTAAATTTAACCTTGATTAACCTATGTTGAGCCTTTGCTAGCCTAGGTTTAACCTTTGTTTAACCTAACATTAGTTTAAATTTAACTTCTTTTAACCTAGTTTTAACCTAAAAAACCTAGGTTACTCTAGGTCGGTTTAATTTAGCCTGGATAGCCATAAGGTTTACTATGTTCATTTTTGATAACCTAAGGAGGTTTGGGTTTGGTTAGGGAGGCCTAAGGCTAGCCTATGGTTAAACTAAATTAACCTAGGTTAACCTAAGTTAGCTTTGGTCAACCTAGGTATTATAAGTTGTCTTAGGTTTGGTTTATGCAAACTTAGATGGACCTAGGTCATCCTAGGTAACTCATATTAGCCTATATTAACATAGATTATGTTAGGTAGCCTATGTTAGCCTATGTTAACCTAGGTTATGTTAGGTAGCCAATCTTACCCTATGTTAGCTTAGGTTATTGTGCATAGTGTAGGTTAACCTATATATGTTTATGTTAACTTATGTAGGCCTCGGATAACCTAGGTTAGTAGTCAATATATCTAAGACAATCTAAGCTAGGCCTAAGTTAATTAAGGTATATAGGTTTTTTTTAATTAGGTTGTATTAAATTATACTTTTATTGTGGGTTTTATTGTTACCCAAAAGAAGTTGTGGTGCAATGGTTAAGAACTTGAACCCTCAAAATTATGGTGAGGGGTTCAAGTTCACACACATGCACACTAAGTATATAGCCTAATTGACCTAGGTTCCTTGTGTAAGTAGCCCACATGGGCAAACCCATTCTTGGGTGGTAACACTAGGAATTGCTTCAAATAATGGTTAAGGAACCAAAAGTGGATAAATAATTTTCTTGGGCCTTTTCCTTTTCTTTCACAACCATAAATTGTTTTTTTTCTCATGTTATCCATGCATGCCTTAATACATGAGGTTTATTTTGGAATAAATAAAAGTGAAAATTGTGAAAATTGTATTCTTAATAGTGATGGGCCCTTCAAGAATCACATTCTGTAACTTTGAAATTTTATAACTAAATTATGCATATTTATTTATTTATTTAAAAATGACTTCAAAATTACCTTATGAAAAACATACCGAAGAAAATTCTCAAATCTTGTTTCAAATTTGTGTTCTTGACCAAAAAGTTCGAGGAAAATTTGAACCAATGTTACATTCCTAAAATGTTTATAAAATACAATGACTATGAACATCAAAGTATAAAACATTCTCCACATTATTGAAATTTCAAAATCTATGGAACCTAATAAATTTACCCATTAAATTTTTTTAATGAAAATATTTATTTAAATGTTTATATGATTTAAATTTTTTTGATGGGTTTAGTAAAATCAAGGTGTGACGTTCCTAGTGATATCACTCAAGGATGGGTTTGCCCACCTAGGCTCCTAACGTAGGCTTGCTTTTTAGCCTAAGCAACTTAGGTTAGACTTCCTAAGTTAGGCCTCTTAAGCTAAGTTGTTTAACATTATTTGATTAGGCTATTGCTATCACATGGCATCACATAATTAGGCTGAAAATTTAATTTGTTAGCTTTGGGCTACAATGTGGCACTTCATAAACGGGCAATAAGTTTTTTAATATGGCCTAGGTTGCCATGTGGGAATTTCATGTTCAACTTAGTGAAAAGGTGCACTAGTTTTAACATTTTTGTGGCATTTTCTAATGGTCCACATCATCTATTTTGGGACCTCAAATTTTCCACTACCTATAATGTCTAGGTTGATCATAATTGTCTTCCAATTTGTAAACAATCTTTCAAATGATTGTTTTCCCTATGGATTGTGCCTTATTTAGGATTCACCTTCCTTTATCACCCTCAAACAATTGAATTCTTAAGAAAAGTTATACATTTGTTCGTTTTTTTTTTAATACAAGGGTTGAACCTTCATACACTTCAAGGCTTGGTCCTTAGTGTGAAAGTCATACGAAAATCCTTAAGCAACCCAAAAAAAAACTATCCACCTATATTATGGTTTATTAATCATCTTAATTTTTAACCTTTATATATACTAATGGTTAGATGGTTTAAAGCTCCCAAGCTATACTTCCACCAAAGGAACTTGAAATATTCCATGGAACTAGTTGATGTTTAGGAAGGTATCACAACAAGTTGCAAACGAAAAAAAACAAAAAACATTAATTTAGACGAAGTATTGTTTGGGTTTCTAACAAGGGTTCAAAAGGAAACAAGTCTCATTTGGGCTTTATAGTCGCATACAATTGCCCTTAATACTTGGGTGACCATAGATTTAGTCACCATTGATATTTCATGCTCACTTTGTGATGAAGGTGTCCCAAAATTATTTTTGCACCATTTCTCCAATCTTGTTTATGCTTGTTGAGTCTAGGATCATGCAAGCATTATTCTTAACACCCTTCATACTTGAAAATGTGTGTAAGCTCCTCAGAGGAGCTTGCATTGGAGACAATTTATTTTCCCAAAAGTTACATTGTGGCGGTTAGCCAATTTTTAAAGTTTGGTCACCATTGAAGGGTGTTGCCTCATGGACAATATGGTGTGAAAAGAATGATAAATATTTTCCCTATATGAAATGGTATTCGAATTAGGCGAACATAAAATTATACAAAAAGGCACTACTTTAATACCTTTGTTATTCTAGCAAAAATTGGGTAAAAATGATGTAATAGGAGCCTTTGGTGCCTTGTAAGTTAGTTGTGATTAACCTTGATTGCATGATGTGGTAGCATGAAGATTGGTCAAAAAGTTATAAGATAATGTTAATCAATGGTGCTTATATAGTGATTTTACATTGTGTCATATTGCTTTTGAAGCAGAAAAAGAAATGGTTACAAGCTTTAAAATAGGTTGAAAGGTATTTCAGGTATTTATTTGATTATTCTCAAATTTATCCAAATGTTGGATTGATATATTAAAAAGGGAATGATACAAATATAATACAAATTTTCAACATTATTTTAATTTATGAGACTTGTAAAAACATGTCGAAAAAATTGGTTGCCACTAAAATTACTCCTATTACCTTTTTTTACCCAATTAATTTTTTTCAACAACTTTTTTTGTTTTCAATAGTTTTTTTTGTTTTCAAAATCAATTACTTGCAATGCTGAAATGTCTAGTTTTTTTTTTTGATATTACTATTGATTGCCTATCGTAAAGCTTGGTGGCACAATGTGTTTAAATAGTGCAAAATTCTTTTGCATTGTTTTCCCACCTCAATCGTAACAATTTCAAGATACTTTTATTTTTATTGCTGAAATGAAAAAAAGAAAATTAAAAACTATTCTTCTTGCAATGAATCCAATCTTTTTTTCCAAAAACAAGAAAGAAAGGTTCATTTATATTGTGTCGACTTAACATATTTGTGCATTTTTACCAACTAACTTAATTTGTGAAACCACTTTGGTTCCCTTTCACTATGGAGTTACCTCTAGAGGCCATTAAATTGAAAGTTTAATGAGAGTATTCCAAGAGACTTCTAAACAAAGTTTAATCCAAGTATCCTTCGAATTCCCCTACTATTAATAATATATTATTTTCCTTTTTCTCCAAATTCAATCACAAAAAACACCAAAAATTTATATGGAAATTTCACAAATGTTGCAAAACCCAATGTTTGGGATTAAATATTTATTGACAAAATCTTCATTTGAAGCTTTTGGTCAAAGTTCATAAGAGTTGTATGTACCAAAATCTCATTCACTTAGTAGATTCATCACCAAAAGTGGATGTGAAATTATTTAAATTTATAGTAAAATATTGTCAAAGGGTGAAAATAGGATAATAAGGGTCAACCCTTCCCACTTAGGTGATTGCTTATAAAATAATGTGTTTGCTTGTTATGATGGTGTGGTAGATTAGGATTGATTACAAGAGGTGATAGTAGAAATCCATGATTTTTACAATGGTAAAAGATATTCATGAAAAAATATTAAATTATTAAATAAATATGAAAATAATTATTACACTTGATTATGTAAAATTAAAGGCAATTTAATCCTTTTTTTAATGTAAAAAAGAAGTGAAAGCATTGGTTATAACAAGAAATGTTTTTGAAAATTTGTATTCATATTAGATTCATTACAAATTGTTCCACATATTTTTATATATTAGAAACATTGTTATGTAAACATATTAAAAACTTACAACTTGAGGATATTCTAATTTGAAATTAAAACATGAACAACCAAACATTAGTTACACAATGTTGTCCCTCTTGTTAATGTGATGGCACCCCCAAATAGCTTGGAAAACAATGTAGTATGACTAATAGCTCTTAAAGACAATACATGAAATGTCACATGTTATGTCTTTGCCTTAAGGAACTATTCCACAAAGATGATAGGTTGGCATATAATCAATTGAAAAAGGAGGTGTCCAAGTTTTGGGGAAAAAATCATTGAAATTTTCTGAAAACGAAAAGAAATTATAAAAAAACTTAATATTCAAAATTTCACATGCTAAAATAAGAATTTATATATCAAACCAAACATACCCAAAAGCCAATATAAAATCATTTCAACAAATGTGTGCAAAAATTGGCAACAACTTATAGTGATTTTTGAAATTGCATCCAAAAGTACTAACGAATTGTTTCTATCCTAAACATTACAATAGAAAATTGCATGGTGAATTTATATAAATTAAGGTGTTGTTTGCAACATTGTTATTTGGTTTATTGTAAACACCTTAATTTTGAACCATACAAAAAAATTAGATACAAATGAAAATTACAATGTACAAAAGATTTTTTTGAAATTGATAAGATTAGTGAATTAGTGGGAAGGATGAACTTACAATGGTTTTGAATATCAAAAATAACATATCCCCCATGATAAAACAATGCCTTTTGATATTTCATTTTGGTATATTCAACTAATTTACTACCAATTAATTTGTGGTTGAACCTTTTAAATGTCATTGGGCATGAAATAACCAAACCAACATATATATTTTAAACATGATATAGAAAATACACTAATTGAAATGAGCTATTTGACGAGCTTTTATTAACAATTAACCCGACCTAGAATCCATTTCAAGCACCAATGGACCAATTGACATTAATTGTTGGACTACCATAATTTCCATGTTTTTTATATCAACTTATAGTGGGATGATTGCATGCAACATCCAAAAATTCTTAGCACTTATTTTGTATTGAATAAATTTTAGTTTGATTTCACCATTGAAATTATCTATCATGGTGAAAATTTATGGGAATCAAATAGTATATATATATATATGTATGTATGTATGAAGAATGTGTAATATCTTGGGGGAATAATGTGAAGCATTTTGTTGAAGCACATGGGGACAAATTAAGACTTGCTATGAATGTATAATCAAGTTTTTGGAAACATAATACCATTTTTTCTTTTGTCCCTTATGATTGACCTAACATTTAAAGATTTTTTTCTTATAAATGAATCTAAACATTTAGAACAAACGCATTGTGCAACGATAAACAAAGATATTTCATCATGTGCACAAAGTAGTGTGGTTCTCAAACACAATCCTAATAAGATTTTGGTCACCTCGACATCTTTGCCATTTCAAGTTTCAATTCAAGGTTAGCTTCCAATTCTAAGGATGAATTTAAAACTACATATATTCTACCAAAAGATTGAATTGAAGATTCTAAAATTTACAAGGTCAAAAATATAGAACAAATTGGATTTTTGTGATAGTTATCAAAGGCAATGTACACAAGCTTGTAGCCAAAATACATTTTGACATTATTTTGACATTAGTTCAAATTAATATAATTTAGAAGATCTTCCTTAAAAATCTACCTGGAAATGGGCTCCAACGAAATCTAATCCAGTGTCACAAAGCTTTATGTCACCCTTCATGCACATATGTAACATGTATCCCCAATCTTCTTATGATAACATCCTTAGTATGGTGTATAGTAATTGTATTGCAATGTTTGCTTATGCCATTGTGTTCAAGTGTGAAGGGATAATTGCTTGTCAATTTTTTTTGTAACATAAGCAACAATCTCCTTATTGATTCATGTGCATCATTTAAAGTTCAAATTTTAAATTTTATGTCTAGTTGTAGTGCAAGTGTTTTCAATGTCCTTGAAACATTACGTTAGAAAAGAAAATCTATATTAGCAAAATCTCAAATGCATGATATCATATTTGAAAACCACATATTTATAAGATCCACCAATAGAAAACTCATTTAGATGACATAAGGCTACAAATGTTGAGCGTGCAAATAGAAATTTATTAAGAGTTGATGTTGGTTCCCATATGCATATTCATCATAGATTTTTTTGCATTGTCATCTTGCAAAATTTTCAACCCTTCCAACATATTAATTTTGGCCATGTTTTTAAGCATTGCCAAATAACTATTTGATCCAACCCATGATACTACAAAATGAGATTTTAATTCTTTTTCCTTATCACTAATAATCAAATTGGTTATCACAATTTGTTTCAAATACCACTAATAAAACAATTTTGATTCCAACTAATATAGTTCATATGTTTACAATCTTTTACCATAGAAATAATTCCATTACTAATCTAATCTTGTAATTGTTCTTGTTATATGTGGTTGTGATGTTCTTGTAACTTAGCTTGACTCATGCATAAAATAAATTCTTTTCCAATTTGGGGAGGTAGAACACATGTTTAAAAACTCCATTAAGCTCATTGTCCACTAACAATATTTTTGATATCAATAACTCTTTTAGCATATGAAATCCATAACTTTCAGTCATCAATAACAAATAAATTGAACATCCATGGAAATTGTTGGGAGTTTTAGTTTTAATTCATTTATAAGTTACGCCTTAGATTTATAAATTAGACTCAACTTATACCTTAAACCCTAAAGCTAATGTTATTTAGTATCATTTTAAATAAATAAATAAATAAATTCAAGGAATCATGAATCTATTTATGGTATACATAATATAACAAAGCTTGTTTTTGTTTTAAATTGCACTAGTTTTTAGTTTGAATTTATTAAAAAAAATGAGCCACCTCACATTACTTGTCATTTTCCATTCGAAATTGATTATTTGTCAGAAATTTAATTTATCACATATTCATACCTTGACAAAAATCTACTTGTGATATGATAATTATTAAACTTTTCACATGGTTCATAAAACTAGTCCATTTGTATCAAGTCACAATGTTAATAAATATTACAAATTTCATAAATTTTAAGAATAATTTCAATCATTTTTGGAGTATATATGCATTTTTAATACATAGTTACAAACATCTTATTGACAAGAATATACTTTAACATCACATCATGTGAAATAAAAAAATGTAGTTTTTTTAGCATTTGATTTTTTGAATGTTTTGGCCTACCAAAGTATGCAATTTTCTTTTGAAAATCTTTATTTATAATGATGTTATTGAAGTTTAAAGATGGGCATCCCTAAAAAATAGTACAATGCAACTACATTATTGACACCCCCATAATGCGCATTCACGTAGAATCAAATAATGATTAATAGATTTGTGTATCAAAAAAATTCCTCACTTCATTCAAAGTTACATCCTTCAACAATAGTAAAATTGTAAATGATTTGAGAAGCTAGAATAAAATTGCCACAACCAACAAATAAGGGATGAATATATCTAGGGGTAGAGTAAAAATGAATGTAGTTTAGACACTTGTTTGATATATTGCTTCTCCCAAATTGAGTTAATTTTGTTTTTCCAATGTATTTAGTTGATAACCCTTTAAAAAAAACATGATTTGGTTGCATTACTTGCTTAAAGAATTAGTGTTTAAAAATACGTTTACCCTTTAATGCCATTTTATTCATATGTGACCATCAAATTAATTGTGAAAGGAGGAAATTTTTCTAAATGCATAATGATTAACATAGGTGGAGTGGTGGGGGCATTGGTTTTGTGGTGATGTTTAGTGTGGCAGAAGTGTTCAAAGTGGTGGCAATGTCATGATGTTTATAGGTGGCAACCCAAGGTAATGGAAGGAGGTAAGGAAGCAACCTTCATTACCTCCTTCCATTACATTGGAATGTCATGTTGAGAGGCAAGCAACGTGTGACTATTCCCTCAAGCATGAATTGAAGTATGCATATCCCAAAAACTAGGCTTCATGTACATGGATGACAAGCTCAAGTGAGTAGATATCAAACTCACCACATCATACATTATAATCATATTGACTTGCATTTTACATGGAACAAAGTTGTATTTCAATTAAATGAAAAGTTGGTGTATTTCAATGAAATGAACTCCTTGTAATTGTGGCCTTCTATGTTGGTACTGAGACTTGAGTATTGCTCCCAAAAGGTGGGGAACATGGTCACAAAGCAAACACAAACAACCATGTCAATGTGTCTTCATGCTTATCTTTGAAGCCACTCCAAGGTTGTATGCCTTCTTGTGAGTTCTTGCCATTTGTTGGAAGGTCAAGCCCTGAGGCTCATATACTGTCATGCATGTCAGTTATGAATTGATCGGTTTTGAATCACCAACATCGCAAACTGTACTAGTGATAAGAACTTATCACTTGTGTCTAAAATCTTAGTTTGAAATCTCAATTCTAGTGATATAAATTCACAAACAATGTGTGAAATTGAATGCTGCTAGTCTGCACTTGAACAGGTTCTCTGAAACTGGGAAGTAGGTTTGCACTTGGGGATATCAATGGTTCCCATTCCCCAATTCCAAATTCAACCCACTAAGGGAAAAGTGGTCATACTATTAAAAATTATTATCTAGACATGTGTTTTACTCTTACAGAGTCCTATTTAAATGACAAGCAAGGCAACAAGGCCAAAATGGTTTCAATACTCCAAAAAATCCTCCAATTTACTGACCTTAAATTTTCTTGTCTACCCAATAAACTTGATGCAAAACCCAAAGAGATTCATATCACATGCCCAATGTTTAGTGAAGACTTATGCTTTGTCATTGCATCTCTTGCTCAACAACCCAGTTTTCACATGTCATGTGAACACAATCTCTACAGTATCAAATCTTGGGTTGTACTTAAGAAGCATTTTCTTTCCATTCCTGTAATTGTCCATGAGTAAGACATGCTACTTTCCTGGACATACCCCATGTATTGCTACCAAGAATGATTTTGCTGTTGCCTGATTAGGAAAGATTTTGGGGCTTAGAGAACACAACATGAGAATAAGAAAAGGATCTTCCAAAAGAATGCCACTTAAAGCTTTGACATAAGTGATAAATGTATATACCTACTGACAGTTGTTTCTTAACAAAATATTTTGCTGAGCCAAATTCACAAAGCTAAAGCATCAGGGCAGCATACAACTATGACAGATGAACAAACAATTATACAACAAAAATCTGCATTTTGAGTTGCTGACCCATTTCCAGAGGAAATATCAGGTTGGCACTCGAGACTAGGTTATGGAAAAAATAGTATCCTCATTGAAGCTGCTACAAGCTTGTGAAGGTAAAGCTGCATTTCACTTTAGCATCTAGCTGAAGAATTACTGAAAAGAGGCTAAAACTTGACTCTGCATATACATGCAAGAAATTTGTTGCTGCAGAAAGGATTGTAAACCAAATGGTACCTCAAAGCACCTCATCAATGTGCTAAACATTGTTGACATGCTGGTTCATATATCTTTGTCAGTCAGAAGGGGCTGCAATCATTCCAACCCACCCTCATGAGAATGTTCCTTTCATGATGCTATGTAGAGGAGAAGGGAAGGCCCAGAGGCCCTACCCTTCTCTGCGGTAAAAACTTGCCCTCATTTTCAGAGGCCATGTGCTTCCACTGGGGAAGATTTCTTCCATTTCGTAAGATCCTGGAAGATTGTTGCTGAGTTCTCATGCCTGACAATAGTGGTCATCTAAGTACACTACAAAATTTAGGGCAGGTTTTTATTCTCTCAAATCCTCCTGTGGAATGTGGAACTTCAAACAGAGCTCAAACAACTTTGGTGAGCACTCTCAGCATCTAGCATTGCATCACATTTAGAATCATGAGACTTCCCACAAGGTTGGAGCAAATGTAGCTGGGAGCCGAGTCAGTCAGTTTCTTAATTCTCTGACATCCATCATCCTTCAGAAGACATGGATCCAGAAAGAGTCTAATGGGGAAATCTCTCATGAAGAATTTCCTCCCATCTTTTCATCACCTGGTGTCCTACTTCATCATCACCCATCTGCTGCAGAAACTTGGCATGTCAGGAAACTAGAAATTCTATTACATTTGAGAACAAAATTTGTAGATGCAAAATGTCATGTAGTCTGCCAAATTTTAGGTTTTCTCTTCAGTTCACATTGACATACAATCTATGTTTAGGTGGCAGAAAAAAACTTAGCAGTTGCCAATGAAATACCAAACCAGCTAGCAATTGACTTCAACAAGCATTCAGACCACAACACAGATGAGATAGATCCGCATCATGGCATGAGTATTGCCCATTACATGTTTCAGCGATTCTTTTTTGTGGTGAATTTTTGTTGCATTCTGGCAACTCCAAAACATAAAAGAGAACATTCTGTCACAAATTCCCTGTTTTTTTATAAAAGATTTGTCAATTCTCAAGAAAAAGAAGAGTTTTGGGAGAAAATTTCGCCACATTTCCACTGAGTTTTGGTTTGGGTTTTTAACCAATTTTCTTCTGTTTTGACAGTTTTCTAAAAGCCTGTCACCAACTAATGTTAAATCTTTGTTGCCAGCATACTAATCTTAAATCTTTGTTGGGATGCTCCTAATGAAGCTACATCAGAAAATTGCAAAAAACACAGACACAGACACAGACACACACACTACACTCCATCTCCACTCAAGGCTGACATGCCCACATGGTTCAGTTCAGTTTTCTGCCACATCAAAACCAAAGATTTATCAAGAGACTTCCTACCCAACAAAAAAAAACCACAAACAAAAGCCCGGTTCTCAGGACTTTTGTCTATCTAGTACCCTGATGTTGCGAACCAAAGATTCTTGAGTCACCATGAAGAGAACCCTCCCACCACCCAAGCTACAAAAGATCCAAAGTCTTGTTGTTAAAAGTTCCTTGCAATTTTACATGGGCCAGCCACATTGCATAAGATATGCGACATTTGAGTACTAGTTCACTATGGCAACACTTAAACATATATCTCGACATTTACAAGAGTAGTGCTAAAGTTGGGCTCTTGCTTGTATCTTTAGGAATTTTACTATCATTTTGTTTGTCCTCCTCATCTATCTATTAAGGAAGGTTGTTTGCTTGTTTTGTTTGTCATGTTAAATTTCATTGTGGTTTATAGAAGTACCCAAAGGATGAAATAAAATCATTTTCACATTTTTGAAATTTGAAGCTATTTTTAACAATGGAAATACCTTAAAAAAAACATGACACATTCTCGTAAAGCATTTGATGTGTTAATTTTGAGGGCACCCAATCAATTCCTCCTTTCCAAAATAACTCCAAATATTTCGTATGCACTTTTTAAAAAAAAATTCACAACACTAAAACCAAATTCATTACTTTACAAATGCCCAATTAAAACATTATCATATCCCATTCAAATTTTAGGAATTAGTATCAAAGATAGCTTAGAATGCATATATGATTCATCCATTCACCAGTCCTTGTTGAATCAACACAATAAGTTCTTTATTGCTAAGGCATTTATTGGTGATCATTGGCTTTTTATTTATAATGGTTAATTTTTACCCCATGGTGACAAACACACATTAGGAGCATATTCTCAAGAGAATTCACCATTAAAAATAAAATTACAAAACATTTGTCCATTTAAAACCTAAGTTCTAAGTAGGTCATTAGAAAATAACAAGAAGTTTCAAAAAGTGAAAAGTGAACATTGTCCATATACACGTCACCCATTTAATGCTCTATCTCTCTTGGAATGCTTGCCACTCAATATTACAATAGAAATTATATAATTTATTTTATTGAAAAAAAATCATGTTGGTGAGGCTTTAAACACATCAAATATTAGTGCATTTCTAATCCTAAAGTAGAAAGCCTACAAGCAAGGCCCTTTCAAAGTATTTATGCATAGCATAGAAGTGAGATATGGTGGTGATACCCAAGTGAGAAGAAGAGGTAATGTTGTTTTTTGTGTATAATAAATAGACATTGCAAATTATTACAAGTTATAATGGGGTTGCAAATCAACTAGTGAAATCCAATTTGCAAATTAATGGCTTATTGATAATTTGTGGATGTGATTTCTAATGCACAATGCCTTTCTATGAATTGGAGGCAATCACTATACTTCGAAAATATAAACACATATTTGGACACATATAAAGCACCCTCTAAGTTACATTCAAGAGGATGAAACATGGGCACATTAAAAGTGGAAGGCAACAATATATTATCATAAGATCACATTTTACTTTCTTTCACTTAAGATTTTGACCAATCATTTTCAGCTAATACATTTAACACACCCAAAACTACCATTTCAATTTAAAACTCAAAACAAGAAGAAACCTCTACTAGTACAATCCCTATCTTCATTGTGTAAGATGGCTACAAAATTCATTCCACATTTTTGAATTCCTTGTTCTTTTTAGGATTGATGGTTTTAAACACAATTCATTCCTACTAAAAGTGACATCAAATTGAATGCTTTCATTTTATTTTTTGCTCCGTAACCCTTCATTGACTCTTGATCAAAACTGTCCCAAGTAGAGAGGGAGGGAGCTATGACCAAATAGTCATGTAGGCCATAATTATGCAGTCATGTAAAATGATTTGGTAGAGTTTATACGGGTTTCAAGTTGAAATCTTTTGGTTTTAGAAAAAAACCAAAATTTGATCGAGAAATTGTCACTATTCAAAATGAAATTCTAGAAACAACTTTCAAATCTTCATCTTTTGGAAAATTTGCTCAAACTATTGTCTTTCATTGACAATGGGCCACCTAAGGGTTACCTAGAGCTAGATAAGGACCTATCTAGAGGTTACCAAGGGGTACCTAAGAAGTCTCTTTAGGGGAAGATTAGGGGATACCTAAGGAGGGGGGTATTTAAATAACCTAGGGGGCTATTTAAGGATTACCTATAGATTACCTAGAGGCCTACCCAGGTTATGGGCCATAAAAAAGCCAACATAAGGAATTATAGAGGGACTACTTAAGGTGTTACATATTGGTTACCTAGGACCTACTTAAGTTAGGGGATATTTAAAGACTATTTAAATGTTTACATAGAATTTACATAAGGGCCATGACTTAGTTTTAAGTAGCCCTTATGTAACTCCTTAAGAAGCCTCTAGGTAGCCCCTTATCTAGGCTTTATCTAGTCCATTTTTGTACTATGAGTTAGCCCTAGGTACACCCCTACATAACCCCTAGGTATCCATGAACCTAAAATCCCTAGCTAATTCCATAAAGAGGCTCTATGTAGTCCTCTAAGTAGTCTTTAAATATCCCATAGTAGTCACCTAGGTGTCTCCCTAGGAATTTACATAGGGAAATAAACCCTAGGTATTCCTAGGTAGCCTTCTAAATAACTCCTAAATATCACCTAACCTAAGAAATCCCTAGTTAGTTTCACAAGTAGACTCTATGTAACTCCCTAAGTAGGTAAGGATTAGGTATCCTATAACCTAAGTAAGTCTTTAGGTGTCTCCCTAGATAGTTCCTAAGTAACTCCTAAGTACCTTTTAGGTATCCCATAATCTAAGTAGGTCCCTAAATGTCTCTTGAAATAATCCTTAGGTAGGATTCTAGGTAGGCCTTATGTAACCCCCTATTTAAACTTTTGATAGATCCTAAGTAGGCTTTATGTAACCTCTTGAGTAGTCCTTAGGTATCCCATAACCTAGGTAAGCTTTTAGTTATTTCCATAGATAATCCTAGGTAAGTCCTTAAATAATCCTTAAATATTCCATAACCTAGGTAGGCTTTTAAAGTGTTTCTTTAGGTAATCCTTATGTTGTCTTTTAGTAGGCTTTATGTAACTTGTTATGTAAGCTTTTGATAGCCCTATCCTAGATATCCTCCTAGTTAAGACAATGTAACGCCTTCTTGCACTATGAATCAACTCTAGGTAGTCCCCTAAGTAAAGCCCTAATTATTCCCAAAACTTAGAAAATCTCTAGCTAACCTTTGACTTAAAGTTTGTGTAGTAATCCCTTAAGTCCTCCTAGGTATCCTGTAACATAGGCAAGCCCTTAGGTAAACATATAAGACAAGACAAAACATAAGGGATAAGAGGAAGCTCAAATCATTGTGAGTGGAGGAGAAAATTTAACCTTCTCTATATGTTCATTTGACACAATTCCGTCTTACAATTTGACAATTTTTTTTAGTTTTAGTGAAACTTAGGATTTTGCTCTTGGGTTTTCCAGTCTTTGCAAATAACTTCATTGTATGAACTCAACCCTCTCCAATCTCATGGTTTTCTCTATCATGGTTTAGACAAGGAAACTTTTTCCACTCTATACTAGCATACCAAACTATGACCTAAATACTTGAACCCTAAATTGTCATTGCATTGCTTCATTGCTACTAGTATGGCTTTCAATGTTCAGATAAGTAAACTTTTCCACTCTATAGTAAGATGCCAACCTGCGACCTTAATTCTTGAAACCCTAAATTGTCATGGTATGGGTTCATTACCACTAGTGTAGCCTCTGTTGTTGACCACATATTGTAGAGGTAATTTACAGATTATATACCTACATTTCTGAACCATGTAATCCAATTTCCCTAAGGGACTGATTTTTAAAAAAATCATTTAGGAATAGGAAATGTAAGTATCCATCATATTTTTAGGTCATCACTCACGATATCAGTCATCACCCAGATTATGGGATAAACACTAATTGATCAATAATTGTGACTAATAATATATTGCTAATTGTAATCATTGTTACACCAGCTCTTCCGAGAGACTGGAGCAAACTCCACAACCACAAGTCTTGCTCCATGTTCATCCCCGTGTTGGACAAAGTATCAGCAAGGATACAAGGTCCCCATCCTTGCTGATGTAGAAAGAAATGTATATCACATGATGGTCATGCTTTGAGGGCACCCATTGACACCCAAACAACAATGAATCTAGAATGGTTGGTGAATCTGAAATGAAGCAAAATAAAATACGTATTGAAGGCTGACATGATTTCACCTGTAGATCACACTCGATATCTGGTATACAAAAAGAATCAATTTAATCTCTTAACATCTGCAAGAAGAGTTAAAATTTTGTTTGTTTTTTGAGACAGTTATGGTGCCTGCTCCCCAAATCAAGTCCAGCATGTCTCAGAGTGTACAGACCGTGAATAAAATGCTGCAGCTCCTTCCCTGCATTTACCATTCACACCCACTAAAATATTTAGTATATGGCATTGAAGGAGAATCAGTTTCTTGTCACACAAGCCAACAAATTCTCCAAGTAGATTGGTGTGCTTCCAAACTGTAAAGAACCACTGAGACTTTACCTTTCTATTTTACCCATTGCTTCTCAGCGGAACCTTGCGCAGGATCTTATGACCTGCGTAAGATGCCATCAGTCAACAGGACCTTATGAATTTCGGAGACCAGTTTCTTTACACAAGTGAAGGATCTGCTTTTAAACCCTTTTGGGAATTTTGGCCCCACCAAATTTCAGCCTTATGATGGGAGCCTCAATTTCCAGAAGGGTCTAAGAGCAAACCCTTCTCCTATGCTTGAATCATACTAGTGTGACCCAATACCAGGAACAGGCAGGTAAGAAAAATTCCATCGATAATGAAGGAGGCTCAATATGATTGCTAACTTACTTGATGTTTGGTGCTGAACAGTTGAAGACCCAGCACCCCAAAAAAAAAATCATTATTTTCACAAATTGAAATGTGCTATGGATCAATGAGCATTGTGATGGAACGGTTTCTTCAATCTCCAATGAGTGCTGCCACGCACAATCTCAGCACCATCAACTTGTAGACGAAGCAAGTGTGTAAATTGCAATGGACCAATGCGACTTGCATTGCTGATCTCCTGCAATGCTGATGACAATGTCACACCACTGGGAAAAGGGGCAGTTCTTTCTTCACCATTGACTGCTGCAGTGCCATTCATTTCCACTTCTGCTTCAATGTTATGAGCCTGTGCAGTTGATGACTCTGTACTTGTCATTGACTGCACAACATCAGACTGGCTACACTCTCTCCTATATTCAAGGATCAGAGTTTCCAGTTCATGGCCTTCCTGAATTGCACTTGGAATACTCTGCAAAAATAACAAATTCATTGAGTAAGAAGCAATTAATTAGCACATGATTGTGCTGACCTTCAGTTACTCAGCTCCTTATTGCACAGCCAAAACCAAAAACCAATTCACTAGTTAAATCCATTTTCTAGAAATTCTTGATGTCACATATCTAAAGCACCCATATGCACAAAGCATGGTTCCCTCATGCTTGAAATCAAACTTCAGAACAAATCTTCTCTCATTGGTAGGTACCACTCTCTCCCTGAGGCAGGCAGATTCTAACCTCCATCATCCACCCAATGTACTTCACATTGTTAACATGCTGGTTCATGTCCAAATCACTTCGTTTTGGCTGCAGCAAAGAAACCACCGAGAATGAGAGATAGGCAATACCCTTCTGTCCTTCACTCTAGATCCTTCAAGGATATCTGTATTTTCATCAAGATGATTTGAAACAACAACAAAGAAGAAAAAAGAGTTGTGCAAATGGGAAAAAAAATGAAAGTTCATACTGTCAATCCAGAGCGGACAAGCTGTGCAGAGTCATCAAGCTTTTTAATCTTCTGTGTCACTAAATTGTTTTCTTTGATTGCTGATCGTTCAAGGAAGTGGGGTGATATTTCCTCTCGCACTTCATTAGGCATCTTTGACAACCGCCTTGTTTTCTGGTTCATCATCACCCATGTACTGCACACATACATATCCAAAAGCAAAAACAACAAACAAAAAAATGAGCAGATTGCACATTTCTTTTCACACAGTGATACTTATATATGGAGAATATATCATGCACTTTGCATGGCACAATATAACTCTCAAGAGAATCGAGAAATCTCCATACTTTCTTTGCATTGGCAAACAAAAGACAATTCTGAACTGCAGAAAAGGTAAGCAAAATTGCCTGGTGGCACGAGCAAGGACCTGCCCTGTTTTGTAATCCCGCACAAGCCAGTCACGTCTCATCCCATTCTTCCCTGACCCTGTCACCCATGTATCCATCTCAACCACATCTCCCCTGCAGCAGACAATTTCAAAAACACCACTGTTTCTATTTGAGAACAGAATCTTGTTGTCATTCTCCAGGAGTCTCTTTTTCAAGCAAATCAAGTTTTGTTTCTTCAAGAAAAGAATGCGATCTCAGAATGTGCCTAAAACCCTCACTCATTTCAGACATATTATCAGTGAGAGAGAGAGATTGCAGAGACCAAAAACACTATTTCCATCAGCCAGTTCCAACATAAGCAAAAGCAAACAAGCAAGAAAGAGACAATGAAGTAGTTAATGTTTTCAAAAGTTATCCTCATTTTTCAAGCCACAACAATTCAAGCTTTTTTGTGAGGGAAAAAAATATCTTGATTGTTTTGCTCTGCTCATTGTTTGTTTCTGGGTGTTGAGGAAATAGGGGGTGAGGTGGGGGGTGTTGTTGAGAAGAGAGAGGTATACCAAGCTGGATATTGCTCCACTTGCACTTGCATGCGCGAGACAACCCAAATGAGGTTGTGGCGGATCATTGCATGTGTTGCTCCAAATCCATCTCCAGCCAGACCCACCATCCACACATGATTCAATGCAGTTTCCTGCACAAAACCATGAACAATCATTCGGGTAAGTACTCGAAAAGTTCATCAAATCCTCTTTGTGCAAACCCAAAATGCATTTTGGGTTGCAAATCATCCAAAATGCAATCAACAAAGATTGATTTGGGATTGATCTGGGTTTGACAGAAATGGGTTGCAAATCATCTTTGTGCAAACCCTAATGGAGGCAGTTTGTGCAATACCCACCACTGGGGAAGAACAAAAACCATAGGCAAGAGAGAGAGAGATGGTAGAGTGAAGGAGGTGGGTTCTACCTGGAAGTGGTTCATCAGAGTCTCAACGGAAGCAGTCTTATCGGCTCCAACTTCATAAGACCGGATCACAAAAGTCTGACGGTACACAAGCTTGCCTTCCACCAGTCTTCCCTGTCGCAATGCATCCACAGGAACTTCAGTCTTGCCAGCAATCTCCTCCAACTTTCGCTGCTTTTCTGCAGCCAGTACCACATTGGCCAGTGCAGCCAGCATAGCCTGCAATGCTGGGCTTTGAGCATATGCTTTCAACCCTGCAGGCATTGTCGAAGAAAAACTGGACTTGGGTTGTCCTCCTGCAGCTGTTGCTGTTGTGGTTTCTTCCTCCTCCTCCAAGCTGCTCTTGTTTTTCTTGCCACCCATCTCTACCTTGGTCCCATTGACTTTGGTACCATTCACCTTCTTCCCTATTCCTGATACATTTGCTTCAACTTTCAAGGGGAATAACAACTTGATCTTTGCAGGCGTTGCCATTCTGCCGCATCCATTCTTCTGCATCTGTGACAAACCTACAAGTTTCAACTCCTGCAAAGAAGCTCCTGGTTGCTTGCCAAAGATCTGACATTTTTGTAAGCTTGCGTGGGTGCCACTCATAGCTGTGCCTCCAAATGTAACTGCTTCCATACTTTCCTTACAAGAAGAAAAGGATCCACCAATCCTCCACTGCCAAAAATGGGGGTTCAACAGAGGAACAGCAGCTCATTAGTTTGCAGTGCATATCATCATCATCATCATGTGTTTCTTCTTCTACTCCCCACAGGGGTAAAAGCTTGGGGAAAGCTCACAAGAGACAAAAGAAGAGGAAGAGATGTGTGAGATTGTTGTCACTCACAATGCTTGCTTGCTTGGGTTTTGCTTCAATATCACAAGATCATGCAATAAAAATAAGAAGAGAAACATGAAAAGTCTCCCCAGCAAACCACCACCATTTTCTTCACAATATTAGTTATGTCATGTGAGTCCAACAAAACCAAAAACACCCCTTCTGCTCACAAAATGGGCTTGCAAAAACCTGGTAGCAAAACATAATGCCACAACCATCTCTATCGCATGGTGAGAGGGTGGGTCGGTCTCAGAAACCCCCTTCTTGCCACACACTCCCTCACTAACAATGCCCAAGTTCCAATGTCCTCACAAATGTCCTTACAATGCACTCACAATGCATGCCCCTTACAATGCCCTCACCAATGCATGTCCTTACAATGCCTTCACAATGTCCTAACAAAGCTCTTACAATGCCCCTAAACATGCACTTACAATGTTCTCATAATG
>Ga0209208_10001111_pt1 | contig 37490 bp, 27 predicted proteins | sample S1TSphfallax_3_FD_187694 | JGI IMG/M metagenome (GOLD analysis project Ga0209208, IMG submission 187694) | Host-associated microbial communities from peat moss isolated from Minnesota, USA - S1T2_Fd - Sphagnum fallax MG (SPAdes) (version 2) | ecosystem: Host-associated > Plants > Peat moss >...
GCCGATCTGCAATGACTCGATGGTCTCCATGTCCATGTGATTGGTCGGTTCATCCATGAGCAGTACATTGGGTTTGGTGAGCATCAGCTTGCCATAGATCATGCGGCCCTTCTCGCCGCCCGACAGAACTTTGACCGACTTCTTGGTCTCCTCGCCCGAGAACAGCAATCGTCCGAGCGTCGCGCGCACGATCTGGTCATCGTCGGCCTTGCCCGTGTACTGCGACATCCAGGTAAAGAGGTCGGTCTTGTCCTCGAACTCGGCCTGCGGATCCTGCGGCATGTAGCCGGGTTGCGCATTCTCGACCCAGACGATCTTGCCGGCCGTGGGCTGAAGCTCACCGGCCAGGCAGCGCATCAAGGTGGTTTTGCCGGCCCCATTCGGACCGATGATGGCGATGCGCTCGCCGGCTTCGACGTTGATGGTGATGTCCTTCAAGACCAGCTCGTCGGTCCCCGGATACTTGAAGCTGATCTTCTCCACCGACACGGCGCCCCGGTAGAGCTTCTTGCCCTGTTCGAAACGGATGTAGGGATTCTGCCGCGAGGAGGGGCGGATCTCCTCGATCTTGATCTTCTCGAGCTGCTTCTTGCGCGACGTGGCCTGGCGCGCCTTCGAGGCGTTTGCCGAGAAGCGCCGCACGAATTCCTGCAAGTCGGAGATGCGGTCCTTGGCCTTGGCATTCGCGGCCTCCACCCGCGCGCGAGCCTGCACGGACGCCAGCATAAAATCATCATAATTCCCTGGATAGATCTTCAATTGCTGGAAGTCGAGATCGGCGACGTGCGTGCATACCTGGTTCAAGAAGTGGCGGTCATGGCTGATGATGACCATGGTCGCGTCGTAGTTATTGAGCGCGCTTTCCAGCCAGCGGATGGAATTGATGTCCAGATTGTTGGTGGGCTCGTCGAGCAGCAGCACGTCCGGCCGGGAGAACAGCGCCTGCGCCAGCAACACCCGCAGCTTCAGACCCGGCGGGACCTCGCGCATGGGTCCGTTGTGACGGGCTTCGGGGATCCCGGCATCGGTGAGAATCGCGCCGGCGCGCGCCTCCGCGTCGTAGCCGCCGTATTCCGCGAAAACACCCTCGAGTTCGGCGGCGCGCATGTAGTCCTCGTCCGTGGCATTGGGGTCGGCATAGATGCGGTCGCGTTCGGTCATCGCAGCCCACAATTCGGTGTGACCGCGCATCACCACGTCGAGCACCCGGTCGTCCTCATAGCCGAATTGGTTCTGATTGAGCTTGCCGAGCCTGAGGCCCGCCTGCAGCATCACATCCCCCGCGGAGGGCTCGAGATCGCCGCCGAGCACCTTCATGAGGGTCGACTTGCCGCAGCCGTTGGCGCCGATGAGGCCGTAACGGTTGCCGTCAGCGAACTTGACGGTGACCTGCTCGAACAGCGGTTTTGCGCCGAATTGAATGGCGACGTTGGAAGTAGCAAGCATTTTGACTAATTACCTTACAAGGGGGCTGCCGCAACGGGCTGCCGGGGGAGCGGCAGGCGGTTGGGCAAAACACCGCGCGCGACGCTTTATACCATTGCGGCATGAGAAATTGAACAAAGCGCATTTTGTCGACTGCGACATATGTCATACCATCGCCAATGGACTACCGTCTTCTCCTCATGTCGAGGTCGGCTGCAAGAAGCCTTTTGCGGCAGTCCAAGCAGAGCGAGCCCTGAGCAGGTGAGTTTTTGACCGTCATTCTCAATAACCGCTGGGACGTCAATCTAGACGCCTTCTTCCGGGTCGCCTGGCAGCGCGAACCCGTGCGCATCTCCGAGTGGGCCATGCACCGCATCGACACGAGTCGCAAGGGTTTCCTCGACATGATCGAGCGCGACCCGAGCGTCGTGGTCTACGGCGTGACCACGTCCATGGGCGAGGCGGCCAGCCAGCGGCTCACCATGGAGCAACGCAACCGCCACGCCCGGATCAAGCCATTTCCTGCCGCCATTGCCTTTGGCGATTATCTCCCGGATCGGGTGGTGCGCGGCATCGTCCTCGCCCGACTGACGAACTTCATCGAAGGGCATGCGGCCACCACGCCGCGCATCGCCAAGGCGGTGGCTGCGATGCTCGACGGTGCCCCCATGCCGCCGATCGCCGCCGCCGGCCAGGGCGGTGCCGGCGAGATTCTCGCGCTGTATCCGCTGTTCGCCGAGCTTTCCACCCAGTTCGAGCTCGAAGTGAAGGAGCGCGGTTCGCTCATCAACGGCTCGCCCTGCGCCGCCGCGCTGATCGCCGACTCGGCGATCGCCGCGCAACGCCGCTTACGGCTGGCTTTCAAGACCTTTGCCCTGTCGATAGACGCCTTCCGGGCACCGCTCGAGCACTATGACGCGGCGCTCGACCTCCTCTGGGGGGACAAAGACGAGGCCGCGGCGCTGCAGGCACTGCGGGCTTATTTGGTCGGCTCCAGTGCCGCCGCGGGTCAGCGCACCTATCAGGCGCCGGTGAGCTATCGGATCGTGCCCCGGGTGCTGGGCCACGCACACCGCGCGGCCGCCGCGGCCGCCCACGCCGCCACCGTCTCCTTGTCCTCCATCAGCGATAACCCGGTGTATTTGCAGCCCGACCTCAAACATCCGTTTGGAAGATGCATCACGACCGGGGGGTATCACAACGCCATGGCGACACCCGCGCTCGATGATCTCTCCGGGATCTGGGCCGATATTTGCCTGCTCTGCGACCGCCACAGCTCGAAGCTATTGAACGGCCGTGTGTCACAGATGCCCGATTTGCTCTTGATCGGCCGGCAGCCCGGCGAAAGCGACGGGCGCGGCAACATCGGCTACGTGCCGATGGCGACGGCCGGCTACATTGAGATGGCAAAATCCGCGGCGCAGCGCACGTTCATTCCCGGCAGCGATTCGGCCTCGAATCAGGACGACGTGGCCACTCCCACGTTCCTCGCCTGGCAGAAAGAGCAGCGTACCGGACGCTGTCTGGACGCCTGTCTCGCCATGTTGGCGGTGGTTGCCTCGCAGGCGTTGTACGTCACCGATCGCGCGCCGCCGCCGGCACTGAAGGAATTTGTCGGTTTGGTGCGCAGTCACGTGCCGCCCTTGGTCGAGGACCGTATCTTGGGTCCTGAGTTCGACCGGCTGACCGACGCGCTGACGGCGCAGGTATTCTCCGCCGAGAGCGACATCCACGCAGATGTGACTCTCGACGCGGGCTAGGCGCCCCCGGCTAGGCGCGGCCGGCTAGGCGCCCCCGGCTAGGCGCCCCCGGCTAGGCGCGGCCGGCTAGGCGCCCCCACTATTCTCCAACCAGGGGGGTAAAGGCGTTGACGGGGCCTACGTAGCCGTACAGCACGGCAAGCTCAGTCTGCTGCGCTTCCACCTCCACCAACAAGACCGGCAACTGCTCCGATAGGCCGTCGACACCTTTAGCGGTCAAACCCTGCTCAGGCAGATCGACGAACAGCACCGCATCGCCCGATTGCTGAAAACTGGCGTGTACGAGCGTCTGCAAGTTCCGCATCACGGCCTCAGCCCGCGGATCGTCCACGTTCTTGATCTTGATGCCCGTGCCAATCAGCACCAGGCGCCGGCCCTTGCGAACGAGGAAGCCGTTGTGGGTGCTCGCGCCCGCCAGGCGGCCGGGACTCTCGAAAAAGCACACCTCGTCGAATACCGCACCATGGTTGGACCTCGACGCGCAACTCAATCGCTTGATAAATGAGCTCTTTTTGACGCTCTCCCAAGGCGCCCCCAGCTGCAACCCGAATAACCCGTCGGGCAGGAAGGCGGCCGGCGACGGCGGCTGAAAGTCGCCGGCCTGGGTCATCAACGAGGCGAGCCAAAGAGGCAGCAAGCTAATCCAGGCAATTCGGCATGAATGCGTCATAAGGAACTTAACGGCAGGGGCAGGGGAATATTAAGGAACCGATCGAGCCCCGCCGGGCTCCAAGCCACGGGTCCGCAGCGGGCGTAACAACCTCCGCGCCGGCGACTGCCGTTGCTAAACTTAAGTCCGGTGCTTCCGGACCCTTGAAGGGCGCCCGTGGTGTGCCCGAGCATCTGCATTTCAGTCAACAAGGACCCAAGATTAATGAATCAGAGACCCGACTCGACGTATCAGCCGGAGGCGCGCCCCGCGCCCCTGGAACTCAATGCGGACATGCGGGCGGCGCGCGAGACGGTGGTGGCGAATTCCGTCTGGGTGAAGCCGCTGCAGGCGGAGATCGCCCGAGTCATCGTCGGCCAGAAGCATCTGCTCGACCGGTTGCTGATTGCCCTGCTCACCAATGGTCACGTGCTGCTCGAGGGCGTGCCGGGCCTTGCCAAGACCCTGGCGCTCAAGACCTTGGCGAGCTGCGTGGCGGTACGCTTCAAGCGGCTGCAGTTCACGCCGGACATGCTGCCGGCCGATATCGTCGGGACCATGATCTACAACCCCCAGGACGGGGTGTTCCGTACCAAGCACGGACCCATCTTCAGCAATATGGTGCTGGCCGATGAGATCAACCGGGCCCCCGCCAAGGTGCAAAGCGCGCTGCTCGAGGCTATGCAGGAGCGGCAGGTCACCATTGGGGATGAAACCTACGGGTTGCCCAATCCCTTTCTGGTGCTCGCCACGCAGAACCCGCTCGAACAGGAGGGCACCTATCCCCTGCCCGAGGCGCAGATCGACCGCTTCATGATGAAGGTCATCGTCAATTATCCGAGCCGCGCGGAGGAGCGTTCGATCTTGGATGCCATGGCCACGTCCGAGCCGCTGCCGGTGCCGCGGCCGGTGGTCTCGGCCGAGCAGATCGTGAGTGCCCGCCACGTCGTCAATACGCTGTATGTCGATGAGAAGATCCGCGACTACATCGTCGACCTGGTCGTCGCGACACGGCCGCCGGTGGCCGCCTCATTCAAATTGAACGGCTACATCCAGACCGGCGCCTCACCGCGCGCCACCATTGCCCTGACTTTGGCCGCCCGCGCCATGGCCTTTCTGAGCGGACGGCACTTCGTGATTCCCCAGGACGTCAAGTCCATCGCGCTCGATGTCCTCAGGCATCGGGTGACGGTGACCTACGAGGCCGAGGCCGAAAACATCACCTCCGAGAATGTCATCGAAAAGATCCTCGACGCCCTGCCCGTACCTTGAAGTCCCATGCCAGCCGATACCACCAAATCCACCAAGGTCATCATGAGCGGCATGCGGCAGCTCGAAATCCGCACGCGCCGCATGGTCAACGACAGTCTCGCCGGCTCCTATCATTCGGTGTTCAAGGGTCGCGGCATGGACTTCGACGAGGTGCGCGAATACAGCGCGGGCGACGAAGTGCGAACCATCGATTGGAACGTGACGGCGCGCGCCGGCCGTCCCTTCGTGAAAAAGTTCACGGAGGAGCGGGAACTCACCATCCTGTTGGTGGTGGACGTGAGCGCGTCGGGAAATTTCGGTTCGGCGGCGCTCTCCAAGCGGGATCTCGCCGCGGAACTGGCGAGCGTGCTGGCCTTTTCGGCGATTCGCAACAGCGACAAGGTGGGCTTGCTCCTATTCACGGACCGGGTGGAACGGTACCTTGCGCCGAAGAAGGGCCGGCGCCACGTGCTGCGTGTGGTGCGAGACATTCTCTACCACACCGCCGAGGGTACCGGCACCGACACCGTCAAGGCGCTCGATGTGGTGAATCACCTGCTGCATCGGCGTGCCATTGTCTTTTTGATCTCCGACTTCGAATCCCCCGGCGACGTCGTCAAGGAGCGCGAGGCACTGCGTCGCGCCATGCGCCAGACGAATCGACGCCATGATCTGGTGGCCGTGCACATCGAGGATCCGCATGAAAAGGAGATGCCCAACGTGGGCATCCTCGCGCTCGAGGATGCCGAAACCGGCGAAGTCGTCGAACTCGATACGGCGAGCGCGGCCGTGCGGCGAAAATTCAAGGAATTTGCCCTGGGGCGGAGCCGGCAATTGGTGACGGATTTTCGCGCCGAGGGTGTCGATACGCTGCAATTGCAAACCGATGTCCCCTACATTCCGGCGTTGCAGCGCTTCTTCAAGACTCGTGAAAGGCGCCGGGTATGACGCCGGACATTCACGACATCCGCGGGCCGAAGTTCATCATGCCCTGGTGGCTGATCCCCGCCGGCATCGCCGTGGTGGTGCTGGTCGCCGTGCTCGGCTGGGCGCTCTGGCGCTGGTGGAAGGCGCGCCGCCGGCCGCGCGTGTTGCTGCCCTTCGAGGTCGCACTCGAGCGCCTGGAAGCGATCCGCACGCTGATGGAACCCGCGACGGCCCGTGAATTCTCCACCGCCGTGTCCGACATCGTGCGCAACTACATCGAGCAACGATTCCTGGTGACCGCCACGCATTTGACCACCGAGGAGTTCCTCCGGGATCTGCTGGCCTCCTCCAATGCCTCGCTGGTTGAAAATCGGGCGCTGCTGTCGGAGTTCCTGCATCAATGCGACCTGGTGAAATTCGCCGGCATCTCGCTCACCCGGGAGAACATGGAATCTTTGCATCGCAGCGCCCGGGTCTTCGTCACGGAAACCTCCAAGCCCGAGCCCGCTGCCAAACCCGCCGCGGCAACGGCCGCAACACCGGCGGCGCCGACGGCCGCGGCGGCGTCCACGGCCGCAGCAAACGCAACGGCGGCAGTAACCGTTACGGCAACGGCTGCCAAGCCGGCCGCCGTTCCACCGTCGACGCTCATCAGCAAGTAGTCCGCTCCATGATTCGCTTCCTGCAACCCGAGTGGTTCTGGCTGCTGGCGCTCCTGCCCCTTGTCATCCTGTGGCGCGGACGGCGCGGCCCGGTGGCGGCGGTGCAGTATTCGGATGTCGCACTGGTTCGCGCGGTGGCGCAGAGCAGCCGCAGCCGGATCGGCCGCTGGCTCTGGCTGATACCGGTGCTGGCCGCGGCTCTCATGGTGGTGGGGCTTGCACGGCCGCAGCGGGGCCACAGCCATACGGAAGTGACGGCCAATGGGATCGACATCGTCCTCGCCCTCGATGTCTCGGGCTCGATGCAGGCGCTCGACTTCTTGGTGGCCAATCAGCGCGTCAATCGCATCGAGGTGGTCAAATCGGTGGTCGGCAAGTTCATCGATGAGCGGCCCAATGATCGCATCGGTCTCCTGGCCTTCGCCGGCGCCCCCTATTTGGTGAGCCCGATCACGTTAGACCATGATTGGCTGCAACAAAATCTCGAGCGCGTCAGCATCGGCGGTACGGACGACGGCACGGCAATCGGTTCGGCGATCGCGGCCAGCGTCAACCGGCTGCGCAGCACCAAGGCGAAGTCGAAGGTGGTGGTGTTGCTCACCGACGGCATGAACAATACCGGCAAGATTTCGCCGCTCGCGGCCGCCGAAGCGGCCAAAGCGTTGGGTGTAAAGATTTACACCGTCGCGGTGGGAGTGCGTGGCAAGGCACCGATCCCGGTGCGCGATGAATTCGGCAACATGCACATCATCATGGCCAAGGTGGACGTGGACGAGCAGACATTGCAGACCATCGCCGAGGAAACCGGCGGCAAGTTCTACCGTGCCACGGATACCGATTCGCTGCAGAAGATCTACGAACAGATCAACCGTCTCGAGACGACGGCGCAGACGGTGCAAAAATTCGAACACTTCGATGAGCTCTATCGGTGGGCTCTGTACCCCGCGGTGGCGCTCTTAGGGTTGAGCATTCTGCTGCAGCAAACCCGCTTCCGGAGGCTGCCTTGAGATTCAGTGAGCCCGGGTGGTTGGCGGGCGGTGCATTCGCCTGTGTGCTGCTCCTGCTGCTGTGGCGATTCGCGGATGCGCGTCAGCGGTCTGCGCTCGCGCGCTTCGTCTCGGCGCACTTGCGCGAGGCGCTCACCCGGTCCATCTCCATCGGACGACGACGGCTGCAGCGCGGGCTCCTGCTGCTGGCGGTGGCCCTTTTGTTCATCGCCCTCGCCGGCCCGCAACTGGGCTTTCGCTGGGAGGAGATCAGCCGCCGCGGCAATGACATCGTCTTTGCCATCGACACCTCGCGCAGCATGTTGACGCCCGACATCAAGCCCAACCGGTTGGCGCGCGCCAAGCTCGCCATCGACGACTTTGCCGATCAGCTGGATGGCGATGCCGTCGGCATCGTTGCATTTGCCGGAACCGCGTTCATGGTGTGTCCGATCACGCTCGACTACGGCGCCTTCCACGAGTCGCTCCGCGCCATCGACACCGACACGATCCCGCGCGGCGGCACCAATATCGCAAGCGCCATCCGCGAGGCCGACGCAGCGCTGCGCCGTCGTCCCGGCAGCGATAAGATCCTCATCCTGGTCACCGACGGCGAGGACTTGGAGGGCGATGCATTGGCGGCAGCCGAGGCGGCGAAAGCACAGGATAACCTGCGTATTTTTACCGTCGGTGTCGGTACGCCGAACGGCGATCTCATCCCCCTGCCACCCTCGCTGGGCGGTGGGTTCGTCAGAGACGAGAACGGCGCCTTCGTGAAGTCGCATCTCGATGAAAGCGCGCTCACCGCCCTCGCGCAAGCCACGGGTGCGTTCTACGTGCCCCTGGGAACCCAGGGTGAGGGTCTGCAAACGATCTATCAAAAAGTCTTGGGTCCCCTGGCAAAACACGACCTGGCCTCGCGCCGGCAGAAGGTCTACACCGAACGCTATCAATGGCCGTTGTGCGCTTCGTTTGCCGCCCTGCTGCTCAGCTTGTGTGTCGGAACCCGGCGCCGCGGCGGTGCGCGGATCGGCGCAGCATCGCGGCTCCGATCCGCCGCCGCTGTGCTGGCGGGCACCGGCAGCGAGGCCGGCGCGGGCAGGGCCGGGGGCACCGCGGCCGCACGCGCCGGAACCCAAGCCATGGGCGTCATCCTGCTGGGGTTACTGTTGTGGACGCCTGCGGCGCCGGTCCGCGCGGACACTTTGGCCGCGGCCCGCGATTACCAGAAAGGCGATTACGCCGCCGCCCTCAAGGACTATGCCGCCGCCGCGAAAAACGATCCGAACAAACCGGTTCTGCAATACGACTTGGGGACCGCCGCCTACCGCGCAGGTTTGTATCCGCAGGCCGCCAAAGCATTTCAAGAAGCGATTGCCAAAGCCCCTTCCAGCGGACCCAATAAACTCGCCGACCAGCAGGACGCCTACTACAACCTGGGCAACTCCCTCTACCGCGCCGGGGAGAAGACCGCACAGGCCGCGCCGCAGGACACGCTCAAGCAGTGGAACGATGCGGTCAAGGCCTATGACACCGCGTTGCAGCTTCGTCCCGATGACGCGGACAGCAAGTACAACCGCGACCTGGTGAAGCGCAAGATCGAGGAACTCAACAAGAACCAAAATCAAAACCAGAATCAAAACCAGAATCAGAACCAAGACAACAAACAGAACAAAGGTCAGGGTCAGGGCCAACCACCGCCGGGTCAGCCACCGCCGGGCCAGCAGTCGCCGCCGAACGCCAACAACGACCCGAAGCCGGGTCAGCAACCGCCGCCGCCGGGGCAGCAACCCGCGCCGGGCCAACAACCTCCCGGCCAAACGCCGCCGCAACAGCCACCCCCGAATGGCGGTTCGAACGGTCAGCAACCGCCGCAGACCGCCAACCAACCGCCACCTGCCCAGGGCAAGGGTCAGCCGCAGGGACAAAACCAGGCCGGCGGCAATCCGGATCAGCATGCCGGCGACGATCCGCAGAGCGCGGACAACCAACGAATTCCCGGACAGATGAGCAGCGAGGAGGCGCGTGAATTGCTCGACTCGGTCAAGGGCGATGAGAAGCATGCGCCGCTCACCCCCTACGCACGCGCCGAAGCAGATCAACAACAGCAGCCGCCACTCAAGAATTGGTGATATGAGTTTGGCATTCGTCCGCCACGGCGGATTTCTCGCATGGCTGGCCGCGCAGGCGATTGCCGGCCTGCCCGCCTTGGCGACCGCGTCCGCGGCAGCGGCAGCGGCAGCGGCGACGCCCATGGTCACCGCCAGCATCGAGCCGACGCAAATCATCATGGGCGAATCGGCCGAACTCACGATCACTCACTCGGGCGGCAGCAACGAGCCGGTGTCCTTGCCGACCGTCGAGGGTCTGGCATTCCGGGTCATCGGCACATCGCAACGCACCGAGATCATCCGGGGAGCAACCTTCAGCACCACGGCGTTGGTGGTGCGCGTCACGCCCGCCGCCGCGGGTGTTTACACCATCCCGGCACTCACCCCCGACTCGCAGCCCTTGGTGCTCCGGGTCCGACCCGAGGGTTCGCTGCCGCTGCCCGGGCACCTGGGTGCCGCCGGGAGCAAGGCGCCGGACTCCTCCAAGGCGGCCGAGGGCACCGCCTTCCTGCGTTTGGTGTTGCCGAAAACGGAGATCTATGTCGGTGAGAGCATCCCGGTCGCCATTGAACTCAGGTTGAAGAACGGCTTCGTCAAAACCTTGAACGGATTGCCCAAATTGACTGGCGCCGAATTCACGCTCAACAATCTGTCACGCCAGCCCGAACGATCCGAGACGGTGATCGACGGCGAGGGCTACACCGTGCTCACCTGGCACAGTATGCTCGGCGGCGTGAAGCCCGGCAGTTATTCGCTGTCCGTGGAATCGCCGATCACCATCCGTATACAAACCCGCCCGCAGCGTGAGTCACGGCTCGAGAACATGCTGGGAGATCCCTTCCTGCAGAACATTTTCGGCGCGACGGTCACCAAGGATGTGACGCTGAAGAGTACGCCGACGGACCTCACGGTGCTCGAACTGCCGACCGTCGGTCGACCGCCCGACTTCAGCGGTGCCGTGGGTTCGTTCAAGATCGCCGACGAACTGTCGCCGAGCTCCGCTGCGGCCGGAGATCCGATCACCGTGCGCTTGCACATCGCGGGTACCGGCAATTTCGATCGCGTCGACAGCGCCATGCTGACTCACCTCGACGGTTGGAAGACTTATCCGCCCACCTCCTCCTTCAAGGCCGGCGATGAACTGGGCGACAAGGGTGAAAAGACCTTCGAACAGCCCATCATCGCAGCCCACACCGGTGCGCAAACGCTGCCGGAACTGGCTTTCAGCTACTTCGACCCGAGCACCCGCAGTTATCAAGTCGCCCGCAGCGGCCGCTTGAGCGTGAACATTTCCGCCTCGCAAGCCGACCGCTCATTGAGCGCACCCGCCACCGGCGCGCCATCGCCACCTCCTTCTGCTACTCCTCCTGGCGCACGCCCGGTCGCGCAAGCCGGCAGCGACGGACTGAGGCCGGATCATCCAGAAGCCGGCGCGGCGTACAGCGCCTTGACCCCTTTGTACATGCGGCCGCGCTTTCTCGCGTTACCCTCCCTGTTGACCTTGAGTTTCGCCTGCGGCTGGCGAGTGTTGCGACGGGGCACTCCGGCGGGTCTCGGGCGCCGGCGCCGCGAGCGTCAACTGTCGAAGGCCATGCAGCGTCAGCTCCTGGAACTCGATGCGGCCGCAAATGCCGGGAATGCGGCGCGCTTTTTCAGTCTTGCAAGAAGCGCCTTGAGTGTCCCCGTGGGCAGCGACCTGGGCAGCGAAAGCAACGACGTGCGGGAGCTGGTGGCATTGGCCGATGAAGCGACGTATTCCGGTCGCGACGTCACCGCCATTGATTTCCAACGCTGGCAGACCGTCGTGCGCACGCGACTGCTGCGAGAGCAGAGCTCATGAAGGCCCACCCCGGCTTTGGCGTCGCGCTGCTGGCCCTGCTGCTCGCGCAGGGCGGCGCGAGCGGGGCGAACACGCCGCCGGCGGCAGACACCGGCGTCGACAAGGAGCCCGCCAGCCTGTCCGCGAATGCGCTCTATAACCTGGGCAACGCCTATGCCCGTGCCAATCAGCCGGCGCTCGCGATTCTGAACTACGAGCGCGCACGTCTGCTCGCGCCGGACGATCCCGATATCGCGGCCAACCTGCGATTCGTGCGCGCTGCGGCCAATCAACCTTCGCCGGCACCGACCCGGCTTGCCCGCGCGGTCGCCGTGCTACCGCCGACGCTGACTGCCTGGCTGGGAGTCGTCGGCGTGCTGTGTCTGGGTGGCGCGTTGATCGCGGGGAAGTCCACTTCGCGCACGGGGCTCCGGCGCTCGAGTGTGGTGGTCGGGATTGCGCTGCTGGGGTGGACCGGGGTCAGCGCGGTGGTGTTCTGGCCCGCCGTGCATGCCGCGGTGGTCGTGACGGACGCGGCGCCGGTTCGCGTGTCGCCGGTGCCCATGGGAGACCCGTTGTTCACATTGCCCATGGCCGAAACCGTCGAGGTGACGGCAGCCCATGAAGACTACGTCTTGATCCGAACCCGGGCCGGGAAGGCCGGCTGGGCCGCGCGCGCGAACGTCGTACCGGTGGTCCCGGATCGCACGTCGACCTGGTAGCGCGCCATCAATTGACCGAGGTTCGCCGCCTGCTCGGTGAGCGACTGGGCGGCGGCGGCGGCCTCCTCGACCAACGCGGCATTCTGCTGCGTCACCTCGTCCATCGACATCACCGCCTTGTTGACCTGTTCGATGCCGGAAGCCTGTTCGTGGCTGGACGTGGCGATCTCGGCGACCACGTCGGTGACCTTTTTCACGCCCGTGACGATGTCCTGCAGCACCCGGCCCGAAGCATCCACGAGTCGGGTGCCCTGCTCCACCTTGGCGACCGATTCCTCGATCAGGCCCTTGATCTGCTTCGCCGCCGCAGCACTGCGCGAGGCGAGACTGCGGACTTCGCCCGCCACCACCGCGAAGCCGCGGCCCTGCGTGCCGGCGCGCGCCGCCTCAACCGCCGCATTCAGCGCCAAGAGATTGGTCTGAAAGGCGATTTCGTCGATCACCCCGATGATGTCGGCAATCCTCTTCGAGGAGACGTTGATCTCGCTCATGGCACCGACCGCAGATTGCACCACGGCGCCCCCACGCTCGGCTTGATCGCGGGCGGCAAGCGCCAGCTGGCTCGCCTGCGCCGCGTTGTCGGCGTTGTGCTTGACGGCCGCCGTCATCTCGTCCATCGACGCGGCGGTCTCCTCGAGACTGGAGGCCTGTTGCTCGGTGCGGGCGCTCAAGTCGACGTTGCCCTTGGCGATCTCCCGCGCCCCGGTGCCGACTTCATGGGCCACGATGGACATCGAGCGGATTGCATCGCTCATGTTGCTGATCAATTGATTCATGCCGACGGAAAGGGTCTTGAAAAAGCCGTTCTTGCCGGCTTCCTCGATGCGCGTCGTCAGGTCACCCTCGAGGGCGCTCGCGACGGTGCGCTGCACTTCCTCCTCGACCGCGACTTCCTCCGTGCGATCGATCCACTGCACCACCGTACCCATGCGCTCGCCGGCGTCATCCGTGACGGGACTGGCGATGATCCGCAGGACGGCGCCGCCCAGCTTGATATCCAGGCCGTGATTGCCGGTCAGAGCCGCCAGCATATTGCGCTGGTGCGAAGGGACCCGATGGAACGAATCGAAACAGGACCCGACGAGGCATTCGGGATCGAACTCCGGCAATTGCTTGCGGATCTCGGCGGCCCGCAGGCGAAAGATGTTGGTGCAGAACTCGTTGGTGTAAACGATCATGCCTTCCGGATCGGCCAGCATCACGCCGAGCGAAACCCGGTCGAGCGCAATGCGAATACGCGTGCTTTCCGCCAATTTGATCCGCTCGAATTCCGAGCGATTGTGCTCGCCGGCGAGTTGCTCACGGTCGGCGTCGGCGCGTGCTTGCAGGCCCTGCTGCATCTGTGCCACCGCCGCAAACATGCTGGTGACGTCGCCAGGACGGAGCTCGATGGGACTCGAAAAATCGCCCTGCGCGACGTTGTGCGCCATTGTGACGACCTCGGCCGGTTCGCCGCCGAGTTGGCGTGTGATCTGACGGAACAAGACGAAACCGATGGTGCCGACGGCGGCCACCGTCAAGAACCCGAGCAGGATCGCAGTTCGGATCGCAGCGTGCGCGGTCTCGGCCGCGATTTCGCTGGCGCTCCGCGAGATCGCGGCCAGATAGACGAAATGCTCGTTGATGTGATCGCCCATGCGCAGCAAGGCCGGGGCTTGGTCGAGCAGGTAGGCGGCCGCCTCCGCTTTCCTGCCGTCGCGCGACATGACCAGGGTTTTCTGTTTGACGATCTCATAGGCGGCGACGGCGGCCCGATCGGCGATCAACAGCTCCTTGTCCTTGGCGTCCGTGGCCAGGGCTCCGTAGGCCTGCATTGCCTGCTCTTCGAGGCCATGTTTAACCACCATCTGCTGTTCGATGCTGGCCATCAGAGCGGCATCGTGCGCCGCGACATGCTGCCAGATGTTGATTCGTGTCGCAGTGAAGTTGTAGCGCAGCGCGGCCAGGAGTTGCAGACTCGGGACCACCCGCGCATTGCCGACATCGGCGGAATTGAAGACGACCCGGATATCGACCACGAAGATGGCCACGATGAGAGAGATGCCGGCCAGCGCCACCGCGGGCAGCAAGGCGAGCTTCGTCGCGATTTTCATCGGAAGTACCCGGCCCGACGGCCTGCAACGCGGTTAACCGCCTCAAGCAGGACGACTGCGAAGTGACGGATTGATTCTGCAGAGTGGGTATCGACGACCCCAGGAAATACTGGAGGGTCGCCTCAACTACCGGGTTGGCCCCATCCGCTACTGCAAATCAAACGCGCCGCGACCCATCTCCTCGGTAAGTTCGAGGATGCGGCCACCGCCGCGAGCCACGCAGGTGAGCGGATCATCAGCGATGATCACCGGCAATCCGGTCTCTTTCATGATGAGCTTGTCGATGTCACGCAGCAGGGCACCGCCGCCGGTGATGACGATGCCGCGTTCGGCCACATCACCGCCCAAGTCGGGCGGAGTCTGTTCCAGGGCCTGACGGACCGCCATGACGATACCTTGCAGCGGTTCCTCGAGCGCCTGCAGGATCTCGTTCGAGTTCAGGGTAAATCCGCGCGGGACGCCTTCGGACAAGTTGCGGCCGCGCACGGAGATCTCCCGCACCGTGTCACCCGGATAGGCGGAGCCGATCTCGATTTTGATGCGCTCGGCCGTGGTGTCACCGATCAGAATTCCATAGTTTCGGCGCACATATTGGATGATCGCCTCGTCAAACTTATCGCCGCCCATGCGGACGCTGGCCGCGTAGACAATGCCGTTCAAGGAGACCACCGCGACCTCTGAGGTACCACCGCCGATGTCGAGCACCATGGAACCGCGCGCCTCGTGGACGGGGAGACCGGCGCCGACCGCAGCCGCCATCGGCTCGGGGACGATGTCCACACTGCGTGCACCGGCACCCTCGGCCGACTCCTTGATCGCCCGCCGCTCGACTTGAGTCGACCCGAACGGCACACACACGAGCACGCGTGGACTCGGCCGGAAAAATCGGTCGCCGTGAACCTTGTTGATGAAGTACTGCAGCATTTTTTCGGTATACGTGAAGTCGGCGATGACGCCGTCCTTCATCGGGCGCACCGCGGTGATATGCCCCGGCGTGCGGCCGAGCATCTTCTTCGCCTCAGCACCCACGGCCACGACCACCTTGCCGCCCCGATTCGGCTCGTTTTGAACCGAGACCACGGACGGTTCGTTGAGCACGATTCCCTTCGACTTGACGTAGATCAAGGTGTTGGCCGTTCCCAGATCGATCGACAGGTCATTCGAAAAATGACCCCGCAAACGCCTTATCAGGGACACTGAACCGACTCCAAACCGGATACCGGCAGAATTTCTTGCATGTAAGCCCTTTAGCGACTGACTCGCCGCTTAGGTGATTGATCTTGTGAAGGGGCGCAATGATGCACCGAGACAGTGTCGAACGCTATCTCGCCGCTCTGTTTACCCTGCGGTTAGGACTCCGCATCAACCCTCCATGTCGTGCTGGATCGAGGCGAGCGTTCCGGGCGAGCGCGCCTTGAGCGTGGCGAACCACGCGAACCCCACCGCCAGATAACCGAAGAAAATATACGGAAGTATGTTGTACGGATAGTCCGGGACCGGATACACGCTCCCGACAATGACGAACATCATCAGTGCCGCTCCCGCGATACCGAGGAGCACGTGACGCGACTTCATCTCGTTCGTTCTGCGCAGGTCCATCGGCGCCACGATACAGAGCATCAAGTAGACCACCACGAAGCCAAAGCTTGCGAAGGTGCCCGCATACCCGAAGGCGTTGAGGAGGCCGAGAGGCAATAACCCGGCGCAACACCCGAGCAGCAACAGGCCGCACATGACCACCGCCCGGTGGGGGGTTTTGTGAGTGTCGTGCACCAGTCCCATCGAACGATGCAGGAAGCGGTACTTGCCCATCGAGTACAGCAATCGCGCTGCAGCATTGATGCATGCGAGGCTGCAGGCGAACACGCTGATGAGGGCGGCGAAATAAACGATGCTCGAGGCCCATCCGAGGCCCGCCCTCACGGCGACATCCCCGAACGGGGCCGAACTCGTCCCGAGGATGGCGGTTTGATCGTGCATGCCGAAGACCATGAAGTAGGCGATGGCGGTGAAGAAAATGCCTGCGAACGCCGCACAACCGATCACCGCCAATGGAATGTTCTTGCGAGGATTGACCGACTCCTTCGCGAGTGTCGCCGAACTCTCGAAACCCACGAAGCTGAAGATGACGAACGGCAGGGCGGAGAAGATCGAGCCGTAATGCAACGACCCGATGTCGAGCTGCACCGGATCGACCACCGTCCCCTGCGACCGGACGATGAGCGCGGTGATGGAAATGATGATGCCGATTGACAGCACCTCGAGCAGCAATCCCACCCGCGAAGACAGTTTCACGTCTCGATACGCCGCGTAGGTCACCGCCGCAATGAACAGGACCATGATGAGGATGGTCACCGGAAGGTTCAGCCTGATCCCGAAGACGCTCAACAAATTACCGAGGAAGATCACGAAGGAGAGTGTCACGGCGACGCCGGTGAACAAATAGGCGCTCACCATCGCCCAACCCGCCATGGCGCCCGCCAGCGGTCCGAAGGTTCTGCCGATATACACGAAGTACGCACCCGCTTCGGGATGCCGCGCGGCCAGGATGCCGACGCTGGCCGCGACGATCACCACTCCGAGGGTGCCGATGAAATACGCCATCGAGCATCCGATACCGGCCAGACCCGCCACCACGGAGATATTCAATGCCGGCGTGGTCGTCGGGGCAATCACCGCCAGCGACTGGCCCACGACCTCCAGGAGCCCAAGCGCCCCCGTGCGCAATCTTGGTGCGGCTGGTACGTTCACAAGGTCATCAGTCGCTGCGCTCATGTCGGCAGTCCCACTCCTTTGCCCCGGACACTCGGGATAAGCCATTGGTAACATGACCGCGATCGGAACTACAGCATTTCGTGCCAGCGTCCGACGTCACTTGCCGGTCTCGGTTCTTTGTCATCGCGCCGGTGTGAGCGCATCCTCATTGCTTGGGCATTTCCTCATGCTAGGCTAACCCGATGAAACATAGACTTAAGAGCCGGAAACCTGGGGTGCATCCTCGGCACCACGCGGCGCCTTTATGGCGCCGTGCAGGACCCTTATTGGCAGCTCTGCTGGGACTGATCGCGTTGGTGGCTCCCCCCCTCGTACGGGCAACCACCTACACCATACCCAAGGGCGGCTCCGAGGTGGTCGGCGAGGACCAAACCTATACGACCGTCTACGAAGACACGCTCTACGACCTGGCGCGCACCTACAGCCTGGGTTCGGAGGAACTGATTCGGGTCAATCCCGGGGTAGACCCCTGGCTGCCGGGTGCCGGCAAGAAATTGGTGATCCCGGGGCGTCACATCCTCCCGCCCGGCCCGCATGAGGGCATCGTCGTGAATCTGCCGGAGCATCGACTGTACTATTTTCCGAAGCCGAACCGGGATGGGTCACGCGAGGTCATCACCTACCCCGTCAGCATCGGCAAGATGGATTGGCGCACCCCGTTGGGCCTCACCCACGTCATCCAGAAAATAAAGAATCCCGTCTGGTATCCGCCCGAGTCGGTGCGCAAGGAACATGCGGCTGCGGGGGATCCGTTGCCGGCCAGCGTTCCGTCAGGCCCGGACAATCCCCTGGGTCTGTTTGCCATGCGCCTCGCCGCCGGCAACGGCACTTATTTGATCCATGGCACCAACAACCCCATCGCCGTCGGACTCGCCGTGACTCACGGTTGTATCCGCATGTATCCCAGCGATGTGGAAGCGCTGTTCCCGCTGATTCCGGTCGGAACGCCCGTGCATCTCATCAACGAACCCGTGAAGGTGGCATGGGTGGATGGCGAGTTGCTGCTCGAAGCGCATCCGCCGGTCGATGCGGAAGGTCAGACCGTCGAGCCTCAATTGGAGCAATTCTCCGAGTTGTTGCAAAAGGCCGTGGGCGATTCCACGGTCGCCATCAACTGGGACTACGCGCGGGAAGTGCTGCAAAAGTCCGATGGCGTACTTGCCACGGTCGGACTGGAGGCGGACCTCTCCGGCGAGCCCGCTCCCGGCAGCCCCGCCTCGCCACCACCGGCAGCACTGAACCCGCCGGCATCGTCCGCCGCACCCGCTGCGCCCGCGGCTGCGCCGACCACGGCGCCGGCTGCAGCGACCACCGTCGCAGCGGCCGACAATGGGCTGGCACCGGGCGACCGATAGACCGGCGACAGGTCGAGGCGTGGTGGTCGAAGGACTGAAAAAGGCGGCGTTGCCATCCCCGCCGGGGTCCGCGTGCTCAGCGACCCCGTCGATCCGACTGTGCCGACACCATTCATCGCGTTTCTTTGGCGTGCGACCTTAGCGGGGATTCGAACCGAGTTGGATTGCTTGATGCACTCCAAGCACATTCGCTCTTCGTCGGTCACCGAGTAGCGCGAGTGTTCCGGATATCGCAAAGAGACCGACGATTACCAGAAAAAACGACCGGTTTCCCATCGCCGACATCGCGAACGCGCCGCCGAGGAGAGGCCCAAAGAATGCGCCGGCGAAGTCACCTCCACCCACGCCACTCACGACTTCGCCGGATGGATCAATGTCGGCGCCCAGCAGTCGCGCGTAGACGAGTTGAAAGCCGATCAGCGCATTGAGAGCGGTCGCGCTGGCGATAAATGCGATCTGATTGGGAACAAACAGATAAAACGCCGCCGCCAAAATCTGGATGAGGCTTGCTACGGCAAGCGGCCAGTAGGCCTTGACGCGCTTGAAAATGATCATCGTAACCATCGGCAACCCGAGCAAGACGATACCCCCAATCGCTGGGATCAAGAAGAGAGTACGAACGGCAATCTGGCGCATTTCACCTATGTTTTCGTAATGCAGCCAGAGCGCGTTCGACGCCGAGCCCAATGCTACGACACACGCCACGCTGAGCAGCCAGTGCACCGAACGGCTCTTGCTGGATCGCTCGCTCGGCGATTCAAGTTTGGGGATGGCGCGGTTCTTGACCAACCAGGACAACGGCACACCGATGGCGGCAATGACCGCAAATGTCATGAATTGGCCCCGGGGCCCCCACGCGGATTCAACGATCGATAGGCAGCCGAAAATCACCATCAAGATGAATGCCAGACAGATCGCTTGGATGGAAAACAAGCGCACCGAATGGCTTGCCCTGGCCATCACCGCGTAGGTGATCGCCACACAGCCGCCTTCGCCCAGCCCGCACAACGCCCGCGCCGTCAGCAGCAATTCATAGCGTGAAGCCACGAGAGTGAGCAATTGTGCGGCCAGGGTTGCCGAAGCCGCCAGTCGGATGACGACCCTGAACTTCACTCGCTGGATTATCCGGGAAAGGATCAGGACGCAGAGAGCCTGAAACGCGATCTCGGTCGAGATCGCAATGGATGCCATTGCTTCGCTGGTGCCGTAGCCCTTGACCAAGGCGACTTGGGTGAATGGCGAGAGATAGCCGGCGGTCTGGCTAATGCTCGCTAGAAGGATCACACCCGCCATTGTCCAGGCGGATGAGTCGTCGGCCGGCGAGTTGCTATCTTTCACCACCGATTGGACACTCGGATGGCGAATGTCCTCGGCTTCGCCCACTGCAGAATATCGTAACCGGCGAAGTCGCCCGCATAGGTGATGTAGTACTTGTTGGTGAGGTTGTCGACGAAGAAGTCGAGTGAGGTTTTGGATTTCGGGAATGCATATCGAAGACCCGCGTTCACCACCGTATAACTGGGTATCGTCTCGAGCGGATCGAGCACGGGCGCTGATTGCGAGGCAGCGTTGTAAACCAATTCTGCATGCGGGGAGAGCACACCGCTTTCGGGCAATCGGTAGTCATAGGCGATCTGGGCTTTGACGGACTCTTTCGGACTGTAGGCGAGCTCCGCGCCGTCCAACGGATATTGCCCGACGAACAGATCGGGGGCATGAATCTTGGTGTGCAGCAGCGTGCCGCTCAACCCGACGCTCAACTCAGCGACGGGCTTGAGCCTGATCTCGGCGTCGATCCCGTACACGTTGGCGCTCGGCGCGTTCAGCAGTTCGCTGGTGGCGCTGTTGCCGTTCGGGGGTATCGTGACGATTTGAAAATTCTTGTACTCGAGGTAGAAAGCGGCCGCGCTCACCTCGAGCTTCCGATCGAGGCCCACGCCTTTCACGCCGAGTTCGTAATTGGTATCCGTTTCGGGTCGCGCGGCGATGGCACCGCCTTGGAGAACCAGCGACGTGTCGAATGCGGGGCTCTTGAATCCGGTGGATACGCTGCCATAGGCCATCCAATCGGTGAAGAATCGCCACTCCAACGCGGTTCGCCATGTCACACGGTCGGTCGAAGCCTCATCGTGATCGACATAAGTCGGAGCGGCGAAATCGTCGCTAATCGTCAGATGTTTGGTTTCGGAAGAATACCGCACGCCGCCGGTTACCGTGAATGCCGGTAGCAGCTGATAGTCTATCTGGGAAAAGACGGCCGCGGAATGCGTCGAACTAAAGAACTGATTTTGATTGCCGTAGGTTCCGTAGTACGGCACGACTTGCAGGAGTGTATCGAAGCCGTCGGTGAGCTTTTCGTAGAAGGCAAAGGCGCCGACGACCCAGTGGGCGCGGTCCGCCTCCCCACTGGCACGCAACTCCTCGGAGTACTGGGTTCGGGCCGCGGTTCCGAGAGAGGCCAGTAAGGGGTCGGGGGAGCCGTCCGAGTCCTCTTCATAATACTTGTTGCTGTATTCGAACGCAGTGATCGAGGTGAGGTCGAAATGCGCGAGCTTCAGCGTCAGGGTTTCGTCCGCGCCACTGGTGTGGTACCTATTCCTGGGGTCCGCGACGTCGGAATACACCTGCGTTGGTTTCGGGTTGGGATCGCGATTGCCGAAAGGACTGGCACAGGCGTTGCTCAAAATTTGCCCGGTGGTACACGGGGCTCCCGTCGTCGCGTTGAGCTCACCGCGATTATAATAGCCAGGCGTGATGTTGTCCTGGTTGCCGCCGTGCAGGTTCAACTCGCTCATCAGGGAATCGGTGATGTCATAGTCGGCGATCAGTCGCGCCGCCCATTCGTTGGTCTTCGCCTGTCTCGTGTGGGTTATCTCGTTGTATTGCCAGCCGTCGTCCCGGTCGTACATGAATGCCGCGCGCACACGCAACCGGTCCGTGATGGGGCCGCCTACGGCACCTTGGGCGATGACCTGGTTATACGACCCATATTGCAGCGATGTCTCGGCATCGAAATCTTGCGTGGGTTTGTTGGAGATGATCTGCACCAGACCTCCGGTGGCGTTGCGCCCGAATAGGGTTCCCTGAGGGCCGCGCAGCACTTCGACACGGCTCACATCGAACAACTGACTACTGGCCGAACTCGGTGACGCAAAGTAGACGTCATCGACGTACAGGGCTATTGGGGATTCGTTGGATGCGCCATAGTCGTTGAGCGTCACTCCCCGAATCCCGAATACCGGAATCGGGCCGGTGTTGGAGTAGCTAAGACCCGGCACCAACGTGGCCATTTGGTCCGCGCTGTTGATGCCCATTTTCGCCAGATCGGCACCGCTCACCGCACTGACCGATACCGGAACCTCCATGGCGTTCTCGGCCCGGCGCTGCGCCGTGACGACGATTTCGTCGAGGGCTGCTGCGTTGGTGGCATCCGTCACCGCGTCAGAGTTCGCCGCTGCGTGGCAGATCGGCCACCCCATCACCCAAGTCGCGATCGCATATGTCGCCGCCTTCTTCATAGACCTTCCCTAAGCCACCACGCCTTCTCCCGCGACCCGGGGCCGCCCCGAATCAGCTCATCCGCGATTCTTTATAGTCCCGATGTAATATTATAAAGGGGTTGTGCTGTCAAGTTATAGTGCTGTGCTGGGAAGCAATGTCGTCCGGCAACGAGAGAGCGATTGCGGTGCCAAAAATTGTCGATCATGGGGAGCGCAGACGCATCATCGCCGAAGCGACCTGGCGGGTCATCGAACGGGACGGATTTGATCGTGCAACCTTTCGGGCGATAGCCAAGGAACTCGGTTACACACCGAGCGTGGTCGCTCACTACTTTCGCGACAAAGAACGGCTGATGGAATTTGCTTTCAAACTCGGCTGCGAAGACGCCTTTTCGCGTATCGAGCGCGACGCGCAACATTTGCCGCCGGGCATGCCGCGACTCAAAATCGCCTTGGAACACATGATGCCCGATTCCCTGGGTCGCGATATCAGCGCCAAGGCGACGCTCAATTATTGGGGAGCCGCCGCGAGCACGCCCGCCATGGTGGCGGTCCACCGACAAAGTTATTTGGCATGGCGGGCCTTGTTGCGGCGGTTCTTGAGTGAAGCCGCGGCCGCCGGGCAGGTCACAGCCGCACTCGATATCGATCTCGAAAGCTCGAGCCTGATCGCCCTGATCGATGGGATCATGGTCGGTTCCGCATTGGAGTCCTCCCTCTATCCGCGGTCCGTGCAGCGCACTCTCATTCACCGAGCTCTGGCGAGGCTGAGCACGGATTATGAAGCGGGAAAACCCCGCACCGCGGCGGCTTCGCGCAAGGTCAAGACAACTGCCCGGGCGGACAAACATGCCTAAGGTGGTGGACCGGGAAAAGCGCCGCGCGGAAGTCGCGGAGGCCGCATGGCGGGTCGTCGAGCGCGTCGGGATACGGGCGGCGACCCTGCGTGATATCGCCGAGGAGATGGGGATTACCAAAGGGTCGCTCGCGCATTACTTCCAATCGAAGCAGCAACTCGTGGCCTTTGCCTTCGAGTACGGCGTTACGAGAGTGTTCGAACGCATGGAGGCAATGACACGAGTGGCGAGCCCCGGTGTCGACCGTCTGCGAATTGCGCTCGAATTGATGACCCCGGCACACTTTGATTTAGACGCCGCCTCGGCCGCCGCGCTGACCTTCTGGGCATACGCGACCGACGATAAGCTGCTGGCGGACGTGCATCTGCGAAACTATGCCACGTGGCGAACGCGCGTCAGCGGGTTCCTCGAGGAAGCGAAAGCGCGCGGACAGCTTCGCGCGGCCACCGACGTGGCGCTGGAAACGACCGCGCTCATGGCCTTGGTCGACGGCACGCTGGTCGGCAGCGTCTTGGAACCGGATCAATTCACCAAAGCCCGGATCCTCGAGATTCTAGATCACGCCCTGTCGCGGCTTTAGGCGGCCTGGGGGTGGGCCGAGCGAGGCCTCGGACACTGCTTCGGATCTTGTTATTCTTACAGCGGTACTATATAAATCGAGGGCTTGAACCCAGGCCATGTAGAGATCGCAGATGACAGACTTCCTCTCAGCCTTGGATCGGCCAACGCCACAGGCCATAGGGCTACCCGCGCGTTTCTATCACCATGCATCAGTGTTCGAAGAAGAACGACGGCATCTCTTTCCTAAATCGTGGGTGCCGGTCGCGTTCACTTCAGAAGTCGCGTCGCCAGGGGATTTGCTGCCCGTCCTCTGGGCCCGATGGGAAATATTGCTGGTCAGGGATGAGGGCGGCGCGTTACTCGGCTTTCACAACCTATGCCGACATCGAGGTATGCCCCTCATCGCCGCGAAAACCAACCGGCGCAACATCGTCTGCCCCTACCATTGTTGGGGCTACCGCCTCACCGGTGAACTGCTCGCCACCCCGAACATCGGGGGGATCGGCAATGGCGAAGCCGAAGGCATGGACAAAAGCACTCTGGGACTCGTGTCGATTCGAGCCGGGGAATGGAACGGAATCGCGTTCGTCAATCTCGACGGCCTGGCGCCCTCGCTCGAGAGCTTTCTCAAGCCGGTCGAAGCGCGCTTGTCGCAATCCGGTTTCGACCTCTCTTTGCTTGCCGTCGTGGATTCCGACCCTCTTCGAGAGTTGTCCCTGAAAGCGAACTGGAAACTCTTCGTTGAATCCGCGATCGAGGACTATCATCTGCCATATGTTCATCCGCATACGATCCCGGAGTATGCGGCCGACTATGCAGTATCCGAAAGTCCCGGCGCCTATATCGAGTTTACGACCAAACGATCGATCGGCGACGCCGCGAAACGCTATCGTAAGGGTGCGGACGGCGCCCAGGCGGAATTGCCGATGTGGCCCGTCACACTTGAGACGGGCATCGCCGAAAGCGTCGTGATCTTTCTGCAGCCGCTTGGATTGATGCTTATCACCCCGTCGATGATGATCTTCAGTTTGGTGCTGCCGCAGTCCGCTACACGAACCCAATTGCGAACCCAAACCCGGTTCATCGGCGAAGGCGCGACGTCTTCCGACTATAGCCGAGCTCGCGAGACCATCCGGACGCTGTTTGCGCAGATCATTCAGGAAGATATTCCGATGATGGAGCGTCTGCAGGAGACGTCGGAATTGCGCGAGGAATTGAACTGGCCCACGAGATTCTCGCCCCACTGGGAACGCGGCCTGCACCTGTTTCAACTCAGTTATAGCCGGATGATGCAACGGTCTTTGGGCGCCCCCGTTCCTAATGCAATTCAAAACACGGATGGGACAAGCAGGGAGCCATAAACTTGGGGTGAAGCGGGGGCGAGCGAAGCGGTGAGCTCGATGGCGACGGCTAGCTCCTGTAGGGCAAGGGCGATATTCAAGCCGATGATTCCACCACCAATGACGACGACACAACCGGACGTGGCCCTGTTAACGATCATCGATCTTCAGCTCGGTCGCAGATCTCGGAAAGCTAGGTTCCCGTCGCGCGCGCGTATCCCAACACGGCTTTCACTTCGAGATACTCATTGAATCCGTATTCACCCCATTCCCGACCGTTGCCGCTGCGCTTGTAGCCGCCAAACGGAGCGAACAGGTCGCCGCCCACCCCGTTAATACCCACCCGGCCGGCCCGCAGCTTGGAGGCAACCCGGTGGATCGTCGTCATGTCGGTGCCCCAGATATAGGCAGCCAGCCCGTACTCCGTGTCATTGGCCATGTCGATGGCCTCTTCGACGGAGTCGAAACCGCTGATACAGAGAACAGGGCCGAAAATCTCCTCACGCGCTATTCGCATGTCGCGGGTCACGTGGGCGAAGATCGTCGGCTTGACGTAACACCCAATCTCCAATCCTGCGGGTCGGCCGATCCCACCGGTGACGAGGATCGCGCCTTCAGCGATCCCGCTCGCAATCAGCTCCTGAATTCTCCTCCATTGGGCGTGAGAGGCGACGGGACCCAAGTCGGCGCCGCTTGCCGGGTCGCCGACCGATATCGTCTCGGCCGCGCGCTTCGCAATCGCAATCGCCTCGTCGATATGCGCGGCGGGCACCAGCATCCGACTGGCCGCGTTACAAGATTGCCCGGAGTTTCCCATGACGTTTTTGACTCCTGCCTTGACCGCCGTTTCTAAATCTGCATCGTCGAGGATGAGATTGGGCGATTTGCCACCAAGCTCCTGGGCAACACGCTTCACCGTTGGCGCCGCCCCTTTCGCGACTTCGACCCCTGCGCGGGTTGAACCGGTAATGGACACCATGTCGACCTCGGGATGCGAGGCAATCGCAGCCCCTACCGTAGAACCCTCCCCGTTCACGAGATTAAAGACGCCTTTGGGAACTCCAGCCGCGTGCAGAACTTCGGCGAAAATCTGCGCCGACAAAGGTGACATTTCCGAGGGCTTCAGCACGATGGTGCAGCCCGTCGCGAGCGCGGGGGCGACCTTGCACGAGATCTGGTTCATCGGCCAATTCCAGGGCGTGATCAATCCACAGACGCCGATCGGCTCCTTGACGATGCGGGTCGTGCCGCGTGTCTCCTCGAAAACGAAGCGTTCGAGCACTGTGGCCGCGGCCTCAAAATGGGCGAGACCGCTGGGCGCTTGGCTGCGTCGCGCGAGGGCAATCGGCGCACCCATCTCCTCGGTGATCGCGTCCGCGATGTCGTTCTGTCGGCGTCGATATTCGTCGATGACCCGATGTAGCACGGCAAGGCGTACCTCGCGGCTCGTCTCAGACCAACCAACGAAAGCGCGGCGTGCGGACTGCACCGCGCGATCAACATCAGCGGCTGTGCCTGCGGAAATTCGACCGGCGATCGTGCCGTTCGCGGGATTAATCACGTCGAGAGTCAGAGGTTGCGCTGGCTCAATCCATTCGCCGCCGATGTAAAACTTAAGATACTCGCGCATCATGATCCTTGCCGGGCCGATGATCCCGGGTAATTTTTGAAACCCCGCTTTCCGCCTTTATGCTGCGTCACTCAATGCATCTGCGCAGACAAAGATCGACTGCATTTGAAAGTCGGTCACGACCGACAGCGGATTGGGGACGAATTGGGTGCGAGTCTCGATCACCGACAGTTCCTGTCGAAGCGCGTCCTGCGCCTCTCCGCGAGCGTGCAATGCCGGAGAATTTGTCGGATCACCGTCAAGAATGAGGTTCGCCAAACGTATGATCAGGCCATACGTTCGGAGCACGAAGAGCGCCTGCTCCGTATGCACTAATTCGAACTCATGGGTCGACAGCATCACGTCATCCGACGGGATCGCTTCGACGGGAGGCGGCTGTGACGACGGCATCATTTGCAATCCGCGCTCGAGCGCCCAAAGACACTCTTTGGCATCCGGCGTCGAGGCTTCCCGGGCGAGCTTGTCGACGTGCCGGACGGCCACGTCTCGCGCAGTCGAGGCGATGCGCCGAAGCAGCGCTTGCTGCTCTCGACGGGTCACGCCCGACGCCGCAGGGTCATGCAACGACGCGGAATCCCACAATGGCGCCTCGGCGATCAGCGTAAAGGTCCCGAAGTGAGCCTCGCCAAACCCGGGACTCATCTCGCCGACGGTCCATGGGTAGGCCCAAGCGGCACCGTTCGCTCTGGCGTTCACGATGAGCTCCGGGACACTTGGGTACCGCTTGACGGCCGGACTCCACTGCTCCGCATCCATGACCCCATCGCTCATATCGTTGACCCCCAGGCCTGATCGCGAGGCGACGGATTCGAGCCCATCGATCGCGCCCGGCAGCGCCCGGCTCAAGGAATAGAACACGCCGCCGTAATCGCAGTGGTGCAGCGATGCGTGTAACGTGGGTCTCGTCAGCTCAAATGCCCGTTGCCAAGCGATGTTTTCTGGCATGGATGCGTCGAAATGCACGTCGGACGTGTCGATCGGAAAGGTTGTCTCCCCCTGCCGATGCAGTGCGGGGCGAAAGAAATTCTGGAAGTAATCGGCCAGCGTCCTTTTCTTCAACCAGCCCTGATTCAGTTTGAGACCTTCAGGATCGATCGCTTTGATGAAGTGCCACCGATAGCCGCGCCGCTGTGTCTCGTCGCGCAGCAATAGCGATATCATGCGCTCGATCGTGACGGCGCCGGCGGGCTCGTTCGGGTGGGGCACGCCAACGATCAGGGCATCACCATCACCATCACCGAGGCTCACCATCTCGATGGGACGGCCGAGCCGACTCACACCGAGCTGGGTAATCGCGACACGCGCATCACCCGCCAGCAGGCGGGTATTCGCTTCTAATTCATCGATCGTCAACAGTTCGTCGAACACTACGTACCTTCCCTTCCGCGACTACAACGGCAAAGGTCCGGCGCTAGCGACAGCGGCCGGATCGGACAGCGTCGGTTCTGCGCTGGGTCGCAAGACCACAACCAGAATAAGCGCGATCAAGGTTGTCCCACCGCCCGCCATGATGGAAACCGAGTAGCTTGAATAGCGGTCGTACAGGAACCCGGTGATGACGGGCGCAAAGGATCCGACGACGCCCATCAAGGCGCCCTGCACGCCCACCAGCGCAGCCAAATGGACCGGCCCGTAATACTCCATGAGCAACAGAGGCAAGAATTGATTGATCGCATTGGCGGTGGCCCCCCAAAGAACGATGAACGAAAAGACGGCCACCACTCCAAATAGCGCGTGGGAGGGGAGCAGCAGCGCAAAGGTACCGATCGATCCGAGCAGCAAGGAACCGGCCAAGACACGACGGGTTCCCATGCGATCCGAGAGCGCACCGCTCGCGAGGGAACCCAGCGCAGAGAGGATCCAGCTTGCTCCGAGGATCGAACTCGCGGACTTGTCCGTAAAGCCGGCTCTGACGAATATCGGCACGGTATGGAAATAGATGGCGCTCATGCCAAAAGCGGCGAACGCACTGGCAACGGTCATGACGAGAAATTCTGGTGAGAGCAAGAGTTTCATCGACGGCGCGCGCCGCATTTCATCAACAGATATCACCGCCGCAGGCGGACTGGTGGGGTCCGGGGGGATGAATAGGAGGGTCACCGCAATCGCAACCATCATTAGCAAAGCGGCCGCAGCGCACGTCCATCGCCAACCGTGCCCGCGGATCGACCAATCGACCGCCACCGAGAATAGGGCGGCGCCGATGGAGCCGGCGAACATCCAAATTCCCATGCCGATGTTCTTCTGTGCGCCCATCCGTGTCGCAATGATCTTGGTTGATGCCAGGTAAAAAGCTCCACCGTAACCGACGCCGATAGCCAAAAACGCGGCATAGAAACTGCCGAGGCTGCTGCAGAGGCTCATGCCAAAAAATCCCAACACTACCAGGGCAATCCCAACGGTCATCACTCTCTTCGAGCCAAAATGATCGATGAGGACGCCGGCAACGGGGCCGCTCAAGAGTGCGGCGAGGCTGTAAACGGTCGCAAGCCCGGACGCCGCGGCGTTATTCCAATGAAACTCCGCAATCAGGGGATCATGTAGCAGGCCAACCGCAACGGCGCACACCCCGACCAATAGAAATCCGGTCGCCGCCAAGGCGCCTGTCATGCGCCAGTCAAGCGGGGGTAATGCGCTCCAGACGCGCGGGCGACTCATGGGAACCTCCACCGAGTTCGTCGACAAGGGCAGAAGATGGAATAGGCAAATTCGGCTCATGCCTCGGTGCCCCGGAGGTCCGACATTACGGGAAACAAAACTTGGATGCAATATCCAATTTCCCGAGGGCGCTTATCACAGCAATAGGCCGAAATCTGCGGTTTATCGCCAAAATCGATGCTAAAATCTTATCCAATATCCCTGTTTGGATCGAGAAAAGCCAGCGTGCAAACCGCGTTTAACACATCGGTCCCTATGCGCGATGGCATTTCCCTGTCGGCGTTGGTGTGCCGACCGGATTCCGAGGGGCCGTTCCCGTGCGTATTGACGCGGTCCTGCTACACAAAATGGAACGTTCGTCTGCACGAACGAATGCGCTTTTGGACCTCCAAAGGTTACGTATTGGTGGTCCAAGACGTGCGCGGCCGTGGCGACTCGGATGGAATCTTTTATCCAATCGTCAATGAAAAACAAGACGGGTTGGATACGCTCAAATGGATCGCGGCGCAGTCTTGGAGCGATGGCCGAGTGGTGATGTATGGGGGGTCCTACGCCGGTTGGACGCAGTTGTATCTCGCGCCCGAGAATCCGGCTGCTCTAGTTGCCGTCGTGCCGACGGTGACCCCGCCCGATCCCGATCGAAGTTTCCCAATGGACCACGGCATCCCGGTTCCCTCGGCAGCCGCCTGGCTCGCCTCGCTCGATGGGCGGACGAACCAGGACTTGGCCGTGTGCGACGTCCAAGCGGCATTCGGGGCGCTGCCCATCATCGATTTTGACCGACACATTGGGCGTCATCTCGGCGCCTGGCGGGATTGGATCGAGAACGCGGCAGACACACCTTACTGGCGCGCGCAGCGCTATCAACAACACCTTCCGGCAAGCGAGGTGCCGATGTTGCACATCAGCGGTTGGTACGACGATTGCCTGATCGGTACCACGGAGAATTTCAGCGCCATGACACGGAAAGCGCGTCAATCGGGCGCCCGCGGAGCGCAACGCATGATGGTGGGTCCTTGGACCCATGGCGGGATCGGTGAGCGTCGTATCGGCGATGTCGATTATGGATCGGAAGCGCAAATCAACATGCTCGATCTGCAGCATCGATGGTTTGAAACGCATTTGCGCGGCGAGAAGGATCCGAACCCGCCCGTCCGTCTGTTCGTTATGGGCCGTAACAGGTGGATGCACGAACACGAGTGGCCGCTCGAGAGAACCGAGTACATCCCCTATTACCTACACAGTGACGGCGCCGCCAATAGCCGCCTGGGTAACGGCTCATTGTCGACGGTTCCCCCGGACGAGGAGCCTTCGGATACGTTCCGCTATGATCCGGCCAATCCGGTGCCCTATTGCTCTAATTTCGACTGGAAGCAAGTCGGCGGCCCGGATGATTTCGCGGCGATCGAGCTACGCGAGGATATCTTGGTCTACACCGGTCCCATCCTGACCGAGCCTTTGCTCATTTGCGGTCCTCTTTGCGTGCGACTCTTTGCGGCGTCGTCGGCCCGCGATACGGACTGGACGGCGAAAATTTTGGATGTTCACCCGGATGGGAGGGCAATTCGGCTCAATGACGGCATCGTCCGGGCGAGATTCCGGCACGGTACCGGCGCCGAGCACTTTCTTTACAGCGGCGCCACCGAAGAGTATCTCATCGACTGTTGGGCCACCTGTATCGAGCTGCCGGTGGCGCACCGACTGCGCGTCGAGATTGCCTCGAGTGCTTTCGGGAAGACTGACGTGAACCAGAACGGCGGAGGCCCGATCGGCCGTGAGTCGATTCCCATCATCGCCGAGCAGACGATCTATCACGACAGCCAACGTCCCTCGCATGTGCTCCTGCCCGTCGTGCGAGACCGCCCTTGAACCATCCCTCGCTCAATGATTGGGTGAGCGGCGGCATCGTTTGGGACAACCATGCCTGCATGCCGCTCGATCCCGACTGCGTCCTGATGGGCGAACTGCGACGCTGTCGCCTGGCCGGAGTCGACGTCGTATCCCTGAACGTGTCGAGCGGCGATCAGACCGCGAAGGACGCGATCCGGATGCTCGCCGCGTTCCGGACGTGGCTGGCAGAGCGGCCCGAGGAATTCATGCTCGTTGCAACCGCGAATGATGCGAGACTTGCGAAATCAGCAGGAAAACTCGGTGTTTGCTTTGACATCGAGGGTATGAGCGCGCTCGATCAGAACGTCGATAGGGTGCGGCTCTTTTACGATCTCGGCGTCCGCTGGATGCTGAGCGCCTATAACTACCGGAACGCCGCCGGCGGCGGCTGCCTGGATGCCGAGGATGGCGGATTGAGCGCCTTCGGGCGGGAAGTCATTGCCGCCATGAATCGGGTCGGAATGGTCGTTTGCGGCTCACATGCCGGCTATCGAACGGCTCGCGAACTCATCGATGCCTCCGCATCCCCGGTGATCTTCTCGCATTCGAACCCGCGCGCCGTGTGGGACAGTCCGCGCAACATCCCCGACGAGCTCATGCTCGCCTGCGCCCGTCGCGGCGGCGTCATCGGCTTGAACGGCATCGGCGCCTTTCTGGGCGCCAACGATGCCCGCACCGAGACGTTTGTCAGGCATGTCGAGTATGCGCTGGCGCTGATCGGCGAGGACCATGTTGGTATTTCCCTCGATTATTGCTTTGGCTTTGAAAACGCTATGATGGATTTTGCGGCGACTTACCCCGACCTGTTTCCGCCGGCGGACGGGTATCAGCGCGATGGGCTCAAGATGATTGCGCCCTGGCGGCTCACGGAAATCGCCGAATCATTGAGTGCTCGTGGACTTAAAATGCCGACGCTCGCGAAACTCTTTGGCGGCAACCACCTGCGTATCGCCGAGACGGTCTGGCAGTAACCTGAAGTCGGGTGCTGAAGGCGACAATCGATCAGCTTTTGTTCAATGTACGGACCTGAGAGTCCCCTGCGACGAGGTGTAGCGGAGATGGCGATGATCAAAACAAATGAAGTTGCTCAGAGCGCAACGGGTTTGCGCAAGCAAACGCGAGTGACCCTCGCTGACTCGACGACCTCGCAATTACGCGAAGCGATCATTTCCGGGGATTTGGCCGACGGCAGCCCGCTGCGTCAGGACGCCTTGGCCGAAGAGCTCGGCGTCAGCCGGATTCCCGTGCGCGAAGCGCTCGCGCGTCTCGAGGCGGAGGGACTCGTGGCGAGTTCCCCGCACAAGGGCTATGTCGTGACTGCGCTATCGCGGGAGGAAATCCTGGAACTCTTTGAATTGCGCTCCCTGCTGGAACCGGAGTTACTCCGGGCAGCGATCCCCAACATGACTCCCGCCGACTTGACGCAGGCGGAGAATATCCTCACCGGCTACAACAGTGACATTGATAGCGCCGAAGTTCGCAGCTGGGGTGAGCACAATATTCGGTTTCATCTGGCCCTCTATGCACCTTCGGGACGTCGTCGAACGCTAGAAATCGTCCGCGGCCTGCTCGTTAATACCGATCGCTACACGCGGCTCGTACTGACGCTCGGAACGGGTGTGGAACAGGCCAAAGAAGACCACGGCGGCTTGCTCGAGCTCAGCCGCAAGGGATCGGTCAACCAAGCCGTTGCATTGATTCGCGACCACATCCAGCGCGCCCGCGCAGATCTGTTGCACCTCCTCGACCGGGAATCAAACAAGTCCTCGTAGGCGAGTCCTCTTGAGCTAACGGACTCCTCTTGAGCTAACGGACGCCCTACCTCTTCTCAGACGCGATGTTTGTCCCGGGGTTTTTCACCCCGGGCCTCGCTGTCCCTACTCCAGCCTCTAGGGACCTCGTTACCATTGAAAGACTTGCAATTGGATAAAATATACGATGGAATCCCTCCTCAGAGAGACAATAAAGGGATCGAAGCCATGCGTCATCCATTCCGTGGGCACCCGTTCAGGTCAACGGTCATCGCAGGCGCGGTCGCTTCGGTTTTATTCACACGGCTCGCGACGGCTCAATCCTCTCCCGCCGTTGGATCGACGCCCGTCTCCACGGACGCGCAGTTGTCGGAAGTCGTCGTGACCGGGCATTACCAGTTCTTGAGTGCCGATACGAAGGGAACCACCAACCTGCCGCTGCCGATAGAGCAGGTGCCGCAGTCGATCGACCTCGTGAGCGCAGATTTCATTCAGGCGGCCAATCTCAAGTCCCTTGGCGACATTGCCTCCTACACGGCAGGGGCGATCAATGCGGGTAACCCGGAAAACAACGGCACCGTGATTGATATCCGTGGGTTCCCTGCGGGTCGCGCGATCGACGGCATCGATACCATCTCGAGCTACACGGCCTACGAGCCCGACTTCGCCATTTTCGACCGTCTCGAAGTCGTCGAAGGACCCTCATCCGTGGTCTATGGCATTTCGAGCCCCGGTGGTCTCGTCAACTACGTCACCAAGAGTGCGACCAGTCAGACGCCGAACTATCTCTACGCGCAGTTCGGATCCTGGAACAGCTACCGGGTGGAGGGCCAGGTCGCGCAAGCGCTCGATTCACAAGGCCGAGTTCGCGTGATCGGCGTCGCCGCGCTCGATGACGGTGATAGCTTTACCAATGGCCTCAATCACCACAAAGCGGTGGTGTACGGCGGCATCAACGCAGACATCAGCGAGTCGCTGACTACCTACCTTCACGCCGGTTACGAGTGGTATACGCGCCCCTCATTCGACGGCATTCCCACGTTGCCCGACGGCTCCCCCGCTCCGGTCTCCAACTCGCTCCTGGTGGGATCGCCGGATATTCGGATCATTACCAAGGCCTACTACGCATCCGGGGATGTCACTTGGAAGCCCAGTGACGTGCTCGAGTTCAATCTGAAAGGCAACTATGAAAATACGGGCCTCACCGGCGGCAACGAATATGGCTCGGGGCTCGAGAGTAACGGCGACTTCAGTTTCAATGTCACGCAGTTCGCTGGCGCCCAGCGCACCGTCAATTACGGCGTTGGCGCCTCCTCCGTCATTCGCTTCGACTCCCTGGGCCTCAAGGACAGCTTTGTGTCGGTCTCCGCGCTCTATCAGGACAGCAAAGAGGGAACCGACGTGCTGGCACCCGCCAACCAGGGTACGGCCAACATTTTCTCCGGCCAGAACACCATCTCTCAAGCGTTCAATAGCCTGTACTTTGGACCGCTCCCGTATCCCTATGTGTCCGATGTTGATACGCGCACCCTCACGTTCTCCGTCCAATCGGTCACGAAAGTCATCGACCGCCTCTCGGTGCTCGTGGGTGCCTCGTATTCGAAGCCGGAAGTCGACACGACGACGAACGGCAGCATCCAGAATTACGATTTTTCCGGGCAGGCCAGTTATCGCGGCGGGCTCACCTACGAATTCCTGCCGAAGGCGTATGCCTACGTGTCCTACAGCGAGTCCTTCGATCCGCAGCCCCTGCTGACCGTCGAGCAAACGGTGCTGCCGCCGTTGAGCGGGAAGCAGTATGAGGCGGGGATCAAATATCGACCCACCGCCGGTCTTTTTCTGAGCGGCGCCCTATATCGCATCGTCGAGAGCAACGTGGGGCAATATGCGACCAGCATCAACGGCGTCGACTTTTATGCGCCGATCGGTCAGGTGACCAACAAAGGCTTCGAGCTAAAAGCCCTGGGGCAATTCACCAAGAACTGGCAGATCAACGCAGGCTACTCCTACCTCGATCCCCTGATCACCGGAGCCATTTCCACGCCGGGCAGTTCTCTGGCCGGGACCGTTGGCCAGACCCAGCTGTACCTGCCGAAACAGACCTTCAGCCTGTATTCGACCTACACGCTATCGGATGGAGCGCTGCGAGGGTGGTCCTTGGGTGGTGGCGTCCGCCATGTCGCTTCCGAGCTGACTTCGTACGAGAGCGCACTCGCCAACAGCGAAGAGGGGCTGGTACCAACGAACAATATACCGGCCTATACATTGGTCGATCTGGCCCTGGGCTACGATTTCGGACCCTGGACCGCGCGACTGAATGTCAGCAATTTGTTCGATGAGAAGTACTTCATCAATAACTACCAAACCTTGTTCTACGGCAATGCGCCGGGTGCCCCCACGAATTTCTCACTGACTCTTCGTCGGACGTTCTAATCCGACTCATTGATGGTGTGAGATCATGCCCGGCTATGGCGAGCTTGAGCAGGAATTGACATGTTGAAGCCGTCGGCTCGATCGGGATTGCTCTGCGCCATCGCTGCGGCCGTCGTGATTGTCGCCATTGCAGCGTGGTTTGCTCCGTATATTTATGCGGAATATCTATTCGAGGTCTACGGGGGGAAGCCACATGCGCTGCCGATACCGGCTGAACCCGTTGCAGGACGCTGGTTCGACGACTACTTCGTCGTCGAGACCATCGATCCAACCACCTTTGCCATCGGCGAGCCACGTTACTATCAGGGCAACTACAGCTACCTGATCCTCGGCGCGAAGCGTGCGATCCTGTTTGACGCGGGAACCGGCCTCAAGGACATCACGCCGGTAGTCCGCTCGGTCACCCAGCTACCCGTGACTGTGATCGCCTCTCATCTGCACTTTGACCACGTCGGGGCTTTGGGTCGGCTCGACAAGACCGCGGTGATCGATGAGCCGGCACTACGCGCTCGCGCCGCAGACTCCCGTCTGACTCTCCGGCGCTATGAGTTCTTAGGCTTCGCCGATCGCTTACCCAATCCCACAATTCGAATCGACGAGTGGTGGTTGCCAGGATCGACGATCGACCTCGGGGATCGGCAACTCCGTGTATTGGCGACACCTGGGCATACGCCGACGTCGGTATCGCTCTATGACGACCGCCGGCATGAGCTCTTCGCGGGTGACTTCATTTACCCCGGCGAACTTTATGCGTTTCTGCCAGGGGCCAGTCGCAGCGACTACCTGGCAACGACGAAGCTTCTATTGGCGACCATCGACCCACGGACTCAAATTTTCGCGGCTCACATGCAAGATTCGCCCGCCCCACCGCGAGCGCCGGTGCTCGAGGTCGCCGACTTGCTGGCGCTCGCTCAGGTGCTTACATCGATCCAAGAAGGCAACGCAGCATCGCGCGGATTTTATCCACGGATTTTTCCGGTACGGGGGAGCATCACATTTGCCACCGGTTGGCCTTGGAACAATCTTTGAGGGATCTGCTCTCGTGTTGTTGGGCCGATGGCTCAAAGCACGCGAGGCGCAGTGAGGCAGCATCGGCGCCCGACCGCCCTCCACAGTTGTCCGGGCCGGTCGATGATGCATTGGCCACCCCCACTGACGTTCCACTCCCGCAAAATATTGAAATCGACAGCTACTCCTGCAGCGCAATCTTGAACACCACACCGCAGCCGTAGCCGCTGCAGCCCTTCGGGAAGGCGCCGCCGTAGCCGGTGGTCCCATAGAGGTTGCCGGCGCAGTCACTGACCAGGCCGTCGAAGCTCAACCCGCCGTCTTTTCCGCCCGTGAACGTATGGAGGACCGTTTCCTTGCCTGACGGCTCGACTTTGAACACCACGCCGCATTCGGTGCCGCCGCCGAAGCAGCCGAGTTGCCCGCCGGTGTACGCCGTGCTGTACAGATTGCCGGCGGCGTCCCGGATCAAATCCGAGTAAGGATTGCCGCCGTCCGCTCCCCCGGTGAAGCGGTAAAGGTCGGTCTTCTTGCCGGCAGTGTTCAGTTTGAACACGGTGCCGCAGCCGCTGCCGCCACAACCGCTCAAGTCGCCGCCACTCGAGGTCGTGCCGTAGAGGTTACCGCTCTCGTCCCGGACCACACCCGCATACGGCGCGAAGCCGTCCGCTCCTCCCGTGAAACGGTAAAGCACGGTCTCCTTGCCCGCCTTGTCGACCTTGAAGACCACGCCGCAGCCGCTCCCACCGCAGGCGCTCAAGTCGCCGCCAGAGGGGGTGGTGCCGTAGAGAGTGCCGTTCTCATCTTGAATCAAATCGTTGGGGACTCCTCCATCGGTCCCACCGGTGAAGGAATACAGAACGGTCTCCTTGCCTGACGGCTCCACCTTGAAGACGACGCCGCAACCGGTGCCACCGCAGCCGCTCAGGTCGCCGCCGTTCTCGGTGGTTCCATAGAGATTACCCTCGGCGTCCCGGAGAATGCCATACGCGGGTCCGCCCCCATCCGCTTTCCCGGTGAAGGTGTAGAGAATGGTTTCCTGGCCAGCCGCATCAAGCTTGAATACCACACCCGCGCCGGCAGTGCCGCCGTGACTCGTGTTGCCATACAGGTTACCGGCGTCATCCCGCACCAGGCCCGAGAAGGAAAGGATCCCATCCGTTCCTCCCGTAAACTTATGAAGTACGGTCTCCTTACCCGTCTTATCCACCTTGAATACCACGCCGCAACCCGGCGGGTTATCGTCGAAGCAACTCAGGTCGCCACCCCAGCCCGTCGTTCCAAACAGGGTTCCGTCCGCGTCCAGAATGAGATTTCCGCCGATGGG